>Ga0208261_1000210_pt1 | contig 24953 bp, 28 predicted proteins | sample Knorr_S7_td_DCM__FD_185595 | JGI IMG/M metagenome (GOLD analysis project Ga0208261, IMG submission 185595) | Marine microbial communities from Southern Atlantic Ocean transect - Knorr_S7_td_DCM_ad_131m_LV_B (SPAdes) (version 3) | ecosystem: Environmental > Aquatic > Marine > Oceanic | place...
GAAGCAAAATCATTTTTTTCAAATAGTGCCACATTGACACCATGTGTCCGCAAAGCTAATGCTGAAACAGCGCCATTAATACCACCTCCGATGATTAACGCATCGAAATGTGTTGATGATATTTCCTGAATGTTTTCTAAGCGTTTTTTTTCAACTTCTAGTGGCATTGGCTTCATGACTTACTAGTTCCATCTAACGGAAAAGCTTTGACAAAATGTCTTACTTCGACATTTTTGAATAAACCAGCAATTGCATAAGGATCGTTGTCAGCAAAATTCTTGACTTGCGTAATATTTTCCATTTCAAGCACGATTAAAGAGCCACACATAATTCCCTCATCGTCTAAAAGAGGGCCAGCAAAAACTAACGGAGAGTTCGCTAGGTATGCCAGATGAGCCTCTCGAGTATCCATTCGAAGTTGAATAGAATCTTCTTTATCTAATGCGTAAATAGCAAAAAGCATTTCTACCTCCCCTCCGAGCGTACCCTTTGATTTATCCACAAAAGTTAGTTAATTGTTCTAGCAGGGATATTCTTTTACTGGAAGGAAAACTATGAGTTCTGTTGAATTACTGATTGATGGATTGGATTTTGGCGAAGGTCCCCGCTGGCGTGACGGAGTACTTTGGTATTCAGATTTTTTCCAACATCGCGTATACACAGTTTCACTTGACGGAAAACGTGAGACTGTTTTGGACTTAGGAGATGAGCAACCATCAGGTCTCGGGTGGCTGCCTGACGGTGATCTACTTGTAGTAGGAATGTTAGACCGTAAGCTATTTCGCTACAACGGCAACCAAACAACCGTGCACGCAGATTTAAGTGACATAGCCACCTGGCATTGCAATGACATGGTTGTCTCGAAAAGTGGAGTTGCTTATGTAGGCAATTTTGGTTACGACTATGGTTCAGGAGGCGCTCCTGTGATGGCAAACCTTGCTGCGGTTTATGATGATGGAACAAAAAAAGTGGCTGCAACTGGCCTCAACTTCCCCAACGGTTCAGTAATAACTCAAGATGAAAAAACTTTGATAGTGGGAGAAACTTTTTCCTGTCAATACACGGCATTTTCAATTGAATCCGACGGAACTTTAAGCGATAGTAGAATTTGGGCTGAAATGCCAGGGCGTCTTCCAGATGGATGCGCATTAGATAGTGAAAATGCTATATGGTTCGCTGATGCATTTTCCTCTCAGGTTGTCAGAGTTATTGAAGGTGGAGAAATAACTGATGTTATAGATCTACCCCAACGCACTTTTGCTTGCATGTTGGGTGGTGATGACGGCAGAACGCTTTTCATCCTGACTGCCACCAGCGACCCTGAGACAGGAATTGAACCAGGTAAAGGTGCGATCTATATCACACAAGTAGAATCCCCTCACTCCGGAACCCCATAGCAACTACTCAGGAAATCTTATCAAAGGAATTATTCTGTCTGTACGGTCCTGATAATCGTTATACCAAGCTCTATCTTCGCAAAGTTGCCTCCAGAGTGAGTCACGCTCTTGGCCTTCTAAAATTTCGGGAATTGAACTGTAGTCATTCTTTTGTGTTCTAATTTTCACTTCACCATTAGCAGTCTTGTCTCTAAGATTTGCTAGCCAATCAGGCTCTCTATCTGCGCCAGCGAATGAACCAACTACTACTCTGTGTCCATCTGCATCACGCCAAATTGGAAGTGCACACTTATGCTCTTTTCCGGTGCGTCTACCTTTTGTTGTGAGAATGATATGGTGCATACCTACCTGTTGCCACACGTTGTCATCGTCGCTCGCTTCTAATGCTTCAACATGTGCGTGTGAAATTTCGACAATTTGATCATGTGTTGGAGTGTTCCAAAATTGCTCAACTTTCTGACTCTCATTCTCCATTTCAAATTCGCCTATCTTCTTCTTTCCAATATGGTTCTCGTAGTGGTTGCTTTTGAATTTTACCCGTTCCTGTTCGTGGCAATTCTTCTAAAAAATCTACTGATTTAGGTGATTTGTAGCCTGCTAAATTCTCTCGACAATAGGCAACCAATTGTTTTCCCAAAGAATCTAGATCATCATTATCCCTTGGAACCACAATAGCTTTAACCTGCTCACCAAATTCGTCATCTGGAACACCTATCACGGCTACGTCTTTTACTGCAGGATGACCCCCGAGAACACCTTCGATTTCCGCAGGGTATATGTTGACACCGCCAGAAATTATCATGTCGATCTTTCTATCACTCAACCACAAATAGCCTTCTTCATCTAAAAATCCAATGTCTCCAAATGTGAAGACCCCCGGTTCTAGATGTGCCGCTTCTGTTTTTTCAGGAGCATTGTGATATTCAAAGTCTGTGCCCATCAAGTTTCTAAAGTACAGAGTTCCTTCTTCGCCATTTTTGCAACGACTCCCAGAATCGTCGACGACTATCGCTTCAATAGTCTCAAGTGGTTTTCCTAAACTTCCTCCACGTTCGAGCCATTCTTGAGAACTTATAAGTGAAATTATTCCTCCTTCGGTCGCTCCGTAGTATTCAGTTATTTTTTCGCCAAACCATTCAATCATTTGTGTCTTGATTTTTGGAGGACAAGGCGCAGCACCATGTAAAACTGTCTCGAGGGATTCACCTTTAAAATTTTTCTTTTTATCTTCTGGTAGATCCAAAAGTCTTTTAAATTGTGTCGGAACTAAGTGAACGTTGGTCGCGTTATATTCCTCCATCATTGATAACAAACCTTCAGGATCAAATTTGTGTTGCATAACGACTGAAGAGCCAGCAATCATAGGCAACCATGAAAATGCCCACTGTGCTGAATGGTACACAGGACCACAAAGAGCTGTTACACCCGGTACCGGTAACATCGCGGCAAAGCCAGCGGCTACCAATTGCATGACGTCTGGGGTTACGTCAGGTCCGGGTTCTGTCAAGCCACTTCTGACACCCTTAGGCCGTCCAGTCGTTCCTGAAGTGTAAAACATAGGTCCGCCAAGAAGCTGATTGTCAGGTTCTTCGTCTGAGTGACTTGTTAGGTATTCTTCATAATCGACAAAATTGGAATTGGAGTTTCCTCCTGTTTGTAAAACCAATGAGACGTTGCGGGAACGAGGATCTGTAAGACTTTTCTTAACCTCTTCTTGAAAACGCTCATCAACCATGACTGCTTTACATCCAGAATCTTCAAAAACGTAGGCAAGTTCATCTGAAACCCAGTGCCAATTAACCGGCACATAAATTAGACCGGCATGTGCGCATGCAAAAGAAGTTTCGAACCACTCCATTCTATTACCTGCGATAATTGCCACAGAATCACCTGCTGTGAGACCTGTAGCTCGAAAACCGTTAACAAGTGAATTAATTCGTTTATCAAAATCACTCCAACTTATCGATCCGTTGTCATCCACTAGAGCAATCTCATCACCCTTAGTTTCTGCAAAGTCCTTCATTAAGATTGACATATAACTACCTTCCGTCTATAAACGAAACTATCCTCAATTCATCCACTTATTATGATCGGAGTTTTAACCATAAATGTTTTTTTCGTGGCAGGCTTAGTGTATGAGTCTTGATATTTCTAAAGATACAGAATTGGAGTCGGCCAGCAAGACCTTCTCGACCTCAATGGTTATTTCTGGAATTAGATGCGCATTAACCTATGTGGTCTTCCCTTGGCTTTTACCTCTTCTTGGAGTGGCTGGTGGCATCACAGCAGGTCTTGGCCTACCCGTTGGCCTAATTGCAATTTTCTTTAATGTGTGGAGCATTCGTCGATTTTGGAAGAGTGACCACAACCTAAAATGGATCGTTGCGAGCATAAATGTGTGCGTAATTATTCTCCTCTTGATTCTCGTAACAATTGACATCTCAGATCTTTTATCGTGAAATCCTGAAACAAATGTCAACTAGTAAAGAAGTCATCTCAAAAGCAAAAAAATTAACCTTAACTCTTCTCGGATTCATATTCGTTGCGATAGGAATCATAGGAATAGTGGTACCTGGACTTCCAACAACTGTTTTCATGATTATCGCAGCTTGGTTATTTTCAATTTCAAATCCGAAGTTCGAAAAATGGCTTCTTGGACTACCTAAAATTGGCCCCGCAATCTCTAATTATCGCAAAGGTCTAGGAATGCCAAGAAGAGCTAAATTCTTTGCACTTTCATCGATATCTATATTTACTGCCTTTGCTGCAATCATTGTGCTAGAGAATCTTTTTGTGAGATTAGCTTTAATATCAGTAGCTGTTTTCGGAATTTGGTACATAGTTACCCGTGTTCCAACTCGCGAAAATATCACCGACCGTAATTAATGCTGTCCTCATTTTTATCTATTAAAAAACTCTGAATAGTCAGGGCCAGCGCGCAAAGAGTGCCCGCCATCAATAGTAAATATTTGCCCGGTAATCCAGCTCGATTCTGAAGTGAGTAAAAATTTTACAAGGGACGCCACATCTTCAGGTTTGCCAACTTCGCCTAATGGAATATTTTCAACATAGCTTTTGAAAATTTCACTATCGCGTGGAATAACTTCCATTATTTCTGTGGCTATAAACCCTGGACGAACAGCATTAAATCTAATTTTCATACTCCCGTACTCATCAGCTGCATTTCTCATCATCGTTTCAATTCCTGCTTTTGAAACTGTATAGGCACCAAAATAACGATGAGTCAGGTTTGAAGCTATTGATGACATACCTACGAAAGACCCTCCTCCGCTATTAGCTAGATAAGGAATTGAGTGTTTGACGCAATGCATGGTGCCTAAAACATTTAATTTTAAAGTATCTAGATATTGCTCTGCATCCAGATCTTGATAGGTGCCAAGCCCAATTGCTCCGCCTGCATTAGCTACAACACCGTCTAAAATTTTTGAAGATCCAGCAGCTTTTGATAAACACTCTTCAACAGATTCTTCATCAGTAACGTCACAAACCAAGTATTCAACTTTTGCATTATAAGCAGAATGAATTTCTTCAGAGGCTGTTTGAAGGGTTTCCAAGGTTCTGCCACAGATAATTACATCCGCACCGTATTTAACTAAAGACTCAGCACACGCACGCCCAATACCTGTTCCACCACCTGTAATTAAAACTTTCATAAACCAACCTATTTTTATCTAATTAAGAAAATTTAATACTAATAGTCTTAAATCCGATACTATATGAATTGTCATACGGGGAGCTCGGACCATCCGAGCTGAGAGGACTGAATCCGATTTCGGAGGGCAGTTGACCCGAGTACCTGATCTGGATAATGCCAGCGGAGGAATAGTGAAAAGATACATAAAGTTACCGATAGCAATAATCTTTCTTTCAATTTTTGCTTGTGGGAGTTCGGAAACAACATCTAATGAAATATTCGAATCATCGGTGACTCTCCTTACACATGATTCTTTTGCAGTTTCTGAAGGCTTGTTTGAGACTTTCACTGACGAAACTGGCATAACAGTAGAGCAACTATCTTTAGGCGACACAGGTCAATTAATCTCAAGCTCTATATTGACAAAGGAGAATCCAATAGGTGATGTTGTCTTTGGAGTTGACAACACATTCCTCAGTAGAGCACTAGATGCTGATATTTTCAGTCCTTACGTATCATCGCTTAACTCTAAAATCATCGATGGACTAATTTATGAAGAAAGTGGCCATGTAACCCCAATTGACTACGGTCACGTTTGCGTAAATTATTGGAAAAGTTCATTTAGCGACTCTTTACCGCCGCCAAGCAGTATTAATGATTTACTTGACCCCACATACGCCAGTTTGTTGGTAGTTCAAAATCCTGAAACATCCTCACCTGGATTGGCTTTTTTACTGGCCTCTATTTCGCACTTTGGTAGCAACTGGAAAAATTTTTGGAAACTTCTAACACAAAATGGTGTTTCTGTTACTAACGATTGGGAAAGCTCGTATTACGGCGAGTTCGTTGCTGGAGGTGGAAAGAAATCACTAGTTGTGTCATATGCTTCAAGTCCAATCGCTGAACTTATCTACTCGGATCCACCTGTTGAAGTGTCCCCCACGGCAATAATTGAAGATAGTTGCTTCGAGCAAATCGAATATGCAGGTATCTTAAAAAACAGTAAAAAGAGAACACAAGCTGAACTTTTGATCGACTTTTTATTATCACGACGATTTCAAGAGGACATTCCTTTAAACATGTTCATGATGCCTGTTTCTGCAGAAGCTTCCCTACCAGACCAATTTGAGGATTATCCGATGATCAGAAACAATTTGAATACGATCACCCCTGCTGAAATCGAAAATGGTCGAAACGATTGGACCGAAATTTGGACAGAAACGGTTCTTCGCTAAATACATTCTTTCGGATGCGACAGTGGGCGATTGGCCTGCTGCCAGTCTCTTTCCTTGCTTTACTTTTTTTTCTGCCTGTTTTTGAAATTCTAAAAGAGGCTTCTTCTTATTCTTTAAGTCCAGTCCGTGAGATTCTTAGTAGTGCAAGATTTTGGGAAATTACTTGGTTCACTATATGGCAGTCTCTAGTATCGACTTTTCTTTCGATTACTTTTGCCTTTCCTGCTATTTACCTTTTTACTAAGTATGAATTTAAAGGTAAAAAGGTTCTTAGATCATTAATCACAATTCCTTTTGTGCTGCCTACTGTCGTCGTAGGAAGTGCTTTCACTGCTGTATTTACAAGATTTAATCTTGATGAAGGCTCTATAAACTTACGACACACAGTATGGGCAATTTTGATTGCACATATTTTTTTCAACGCCTCTATAGCAATTCGAATAATCTCTACTTATTGGGATGGCTTAAACGATAATCCCGAAAATCAGTCTCGAATTCTGGGAACCGGGAAGATTCGTACTTTTTTCAGAATCACTCTCCCTAGGTTAAACCCAGCTCTATTCTCAGCTGCAACTACAATTTTCCTTTTTTGTGTGACTTCATTTGGAATAATCCTCATTCTAGGAGGTCCCAAAAATTCAACAATTGAAACAGAAATCTGGAGACAAGCTATATGGCGTGGTGAAATAAGCACAGCGAGTGCTTTTGCTGTGATTCAATTAACATTTGTTATTTTATTGTCTTGGGGTCTCATAAAAGCAGAGAAGAAAAGTGCCTCTAGCGAGGAACTTTCTAGAGCAAGACGAAAGAAACCTCTTAAACGAACTCTAACTTTTCATTTCACTTATCTTTTCTGCTTGTTTGGCTTACCCATTCTCATCCTGCTGGAAAGATCGCTGCGCTTAGACGGCTCAGGTTTATTCGCTTTTTTCACTGGATTAACACAGCGGACAAATATTATTCCTATAACTCCTATTGCTTCCCTATGGAACTCCTTGCGGTTTGCCATGCTTGCTTCACTCATAGCTGCCCTTATTGGATTAGCAGCTTCTACAGTCATCGTGCATGGAAGTAAAAAACTTTCTACTTTTTTAAACGTATCCACCTCTATTCCTCTGGGTGTCTCAGCTGTAACAATCGGCTTTGGAATTTTTCTTTCTTTTAGTGGCCCTTTAACAAATTTGCGTAGCTCTCAATTGATGATCCCAGCACTTCATGCTCTATTAGGTATTCCATTTGTTATCAGGAGTGTCGTTCCTACGATGCGACGGATTCCAACATTGCTATACGAGAATTCCCAACTCCTTGGGGTGAAACCTATAAAGAGCTGGTTCAATATCGATTTAAAACTTTCGCTTCGCTCACTTCTGGTCGGGGCAGGCTTCTCTTTTGCCATATCCTTGGGTGAATTTGGAGCTACTTCGTTCCTACCAAGAAACCCTGACACCCTTACTGCACCCCTAGTTATATACAGGCTTCTCAGCACTCCCGGGCAAGAGCTTCGCGGTCAAGCGATGGCACTTTCAGTTATCTTGGCGTTCATTACATCTCTAAGTATTTTTCTAATAGAAATGGTAAGAAAAACGGACTAACTCTCACCTGTTTGTTTCATCAAAGCTAATTGCCTGCTTTGTGCTACAAGGCGACCATCGCTGTCCCAGAGACGCCCTGTCTCGACCATGCTGCCATTTTGCAAGTCGTCAGTAAAAAAATGTCCCATTATCCAACCCTCTTTAGGAATATTTCGCACATGAACAGTTAGCTCTACTGTAGGAACCCAACCCACTCTTCCAAGTTTCGAGAATATTGAAGGTGGAAAAGCATCAGAAAAAAGCGCCAATGCTAATGAATCAACAGAAGTTGAATCACAAAATTTTATCCATCCGTACAACTCAGACCTGTCAGAATCATTCCCCATTTCAGCCACACGGACATCAACTCGTTTTTGAATCGATAAATCTACACCTTGATTTTCCGCTGATCTCTTTTCACAATTCTCAGGAGACGGTATGGATGGTGGCTCAATTTCAATTTTCGGAAGATTTTCAGTCGTTTTTTTGAAATCGCCGAAAGCGGCTAAGACCTGCAAAGAGGGTTTTTCTCGTTGTATAAGTAAACCGCTACTAGTTGAGATGCTACTTCCTTCTCGAAGAATCAGTGATTCGACTTTCGCTTCTTCACCAGTTACTCCAGGTCGTAGATAGTGAGCATTTACAGAAAGTAAATTTTTTGAATTAGCTTGCTCTTGCATTGCACGCAAGACGACAGCCAACAGGTAACCACCATTTGGGACATCACCGATATTCCAATTTTGATCTAAGTTTCCCTTCCACGTAGTTTCATTTTCCCTTTTGAAAGATGTCTCGTTAAAAAATTGTGAAGTCATTTTTTCCAAAGCTCGAATCTTGATTAAATAACTACTCTTAGAGCTTCATTTTCTATGCGGAAAACGATATTTGAAAACTTACCAATCTTTTCTCCATCAATCTCTACGTTCATTTTTTTTACAAACGAAAACTGCTCTGATGCAACTCTTTTATATTTAATCTCTGGATGCGGGATGTGACTTCCAGTGCTAGCACGCTTTCTTCCCTTTAAAAGCTGAATCGTAGATAACTCTAATTCCAACATGTCAAATTTTCCATCGCCAGGATGAGCCTTCGGTGTTGGATTTGCTTTTCCGTAATGGGCAACATTGGAAATAAAAAATTTTTTACCTTTTAGTTTGCTCCCAATGAGCATGTGTGCACAAAACCAGTAAATTTTCCCGTCAAGCAATACACAACCGAGATCTATATCAAGAGTGGTGGCGTCTTCCCCATAAAGACGGTTCTCCTGATGACGCCCACCAAGAGTTCGCCACAAGTCACCTCCTAATAATCCAAATACGGGTAGATCAATTCCTTCTCTCTTGCATCGATTGATTTTCTTCCAAAGTTCTTTATTGTCTTTAACAATCACACCATCAGTGGGCAACGGCGAAGAAGATCCCCAATTTCTGCCTTTTTCAATGTTCATCTATAAACCTTTTTCCTGCAATGTTTTCGTTTCAAATTCTCCAGAAAGTGAAACAACTCCCCTTTCCATTAATTCAACTGTTTGCAAAGCTAACTTTGCCGTCTCAGGCCGAGCCACATTAGAGATTTGTTTAAGTAAATCAATGGATAAACGTACATTTCTGACAAATTCTCCTCCCGTAAATTCTTTCGTTAAAACTTCACCCAAAGTGCAACCAGAAACCCAGTCAAATACAACTTTTGAAAAACCTGAATCTGGAGGTGAATTTGGTGTAATTCCGAATCTCATTTCTATTCTTTCGATTTCATCATTAAGCAACAACAATTCTTTGATACTTTCAGTTGTAAAATTTTCCAATTTTCGATTTTTTCTCTGATGCCTTTCATTTCCTCTACTTCGAAAAGTGAAACATGAAACCAAAGCAGCCAATTCCTCAGGTGTTAATCCATCGAATATCCCATCAGAAATCGCTCGAGTGACTAAAAGATCAGACTCATTAAATATCTTTGTCAATGGCACACCAATATCGGTCAAACTCCAACCATCAGCTAATCCGGTTGTTTCTAATACATCTCTACGAAATTGAACTTCTTCGATTAAACCAGAATTTATATTTCGCGTATTCCTTACCCATTGAAACTGCGCAAAGGAATTAGCCAATAATTCAGCAGCTTCTATCTCGCTACGGGTAGATAACAAATTTGCCAGCATGTTATATGTCGGCGTAAATGCAGAAATAAGTGCGAATTCTCTACTCGTAAGTAAGTCCGCCACTTCGTTAAACGGAACAAAAGGGGACCAGCAGGTGAAGCTATGACCCTCTGTATCAATTCCTCGGCGTCCAGCTCTCCCGGTCAACTGCGTAAATTGACTCGGCTTAAGCAAGTCGTGACTTTCCCCATTGAACTTGGTTAGCTTCTCTATAACTACAGAACGTGCCGGCATATTTACCCCTACAGCTAATGTTTCTGTTGCAAATATCAATTTAAGTAGACCTAAGGAAAACAATTCTTCAATAGTCTGTTTGAACAATGGCAGCAATCCCGCGTGATGCGAAGCAAAACCCTTTTCTAGAGCCTCTAAGAGTGAATCAACACGTAAAATTCTCTTTTCTTCTTCCGTTAGCAATCCAAACTTCTCTTCGGCATACTCTCGTGCTTTCTTACCCTCATCCTCATTATTAAGTGACCCTACGTACCTGACCATCGCATCTCGAGCTTCATCGCATCCTTTTCGACTAAAAATAAAATAAATTGCCGGTAACATTTCCAACTTTTTTAGCTCAGCGATAATCTCACTCCGCCTCGGAGTTACCCAACGTTTAGAGTTTTGCTTCCCTCTACCTCTGTATGAATTACTGAATATTTGCCCCTTACTGTTCGGTTTTCCGTTTTTCAGTATTTCAATCCTGGTTAATTGATAATGCCTGGTTTTTTCTGCAGCAAAAAAATGTCCTTTTAATGGAACAGGTCGACTCTCGCGAGTAATTTGCTTAATGTTTCCTCTGACTGAAGCAATCCAATCTTTAAGCTCATCTGCGTTAGAAACCGTTGCTGACAAAGCAACGATGAGGACTCTTTTTGGCAAAGTCAGAATTATCTCCTCCCAAACGGCACCTCGATATGGATCCTCTAAAAAATGAATCTCGTCAAGAACTACGAATGCAAGATCCTCAGGTACTCCTCGAGGGCTATAAAGCATATTTCGTAGAACTTCTGTAGTCATTACGAGAACTTTTGAGTCACTTCGTATCGAATGATCTCCGGTTAGAAGTCCTACATTTTCTTCTCCAAACTGATTTGAAAAATCACGAAACTTTTGATTACACAAAGCTTTTATAGGCGCTGTGTAGTAAAGGTATTTAGACTGCTCAAGAGCTTTTACGATCGCATGCTCCGCTACAAAAGTTTTTCCGCTTGAAGTTGGCGCTGTTACAAGAACCGAATTCTCAGCATCTAATGCTTCAATAGATTTTTTTTGGAATTGATCCAATTTGTAGGGGAAATTTTTCTTCACACCTTCGTCTGCAATCTACGATTCCTCAGAGAACCTACAAGTATTGCCACCTCATAAAACATCAACATGGGAACAGAAAGTATTAATAACGTAAAAGGGTCGCCGCTAGGAGTCAAAACTGCCACTAACGCAACAATCCCCACAATTGCATATCTTCGACTTTTTCTTAAAGCACGTGGTGTAAGCACACCAAGTAACTGAAGAAATATCAAAAGTAGTGGAAACTCAAACCCAACTCCAAAAGCAACAATCATCTTTATTACAAAACCGATGTATTTAGCTGGTGAAAATACACTAACCAAATCTGGTCCTCCAATTTCTACTAGAAAATCAAGAGCTCGTGGGATGCTCCAATAAGCCAGAAGAGAACCCGTAACAAATAGCAAAAGACCTGATAACACAAAAGGTATTGCCCATTTTTTCTCTTTGGAAAGTAACCCTGGTGCAATGAATCGCCATGCTTGCCAAAGGAGCATAGGAATCGAAAGAATTATTCCTCCGTAGCCAGCAACTGTCAATCTCACACTAAAAGGTTCGAGTGGATCGGTTACTAGAAGTTCACAACCACTTCCGAAAATACGCTCTGGGGCTGAAACGTTACGTATTTGACAATATGGTTCTAGTAATAAATCGAGAATTGCGTCATACAAGAACCAGCAAGCTATTCCTCCAGCACAAATCGAGATAAAAGATATCAATAATCTCTTTCTCAACTCTTGCAGATGATCGAGTAGCGGCATTCGATCTTTTTCTATTTGAACCACTTAACTGCTCTGATTCTCTGGTTCGTCATTAGAATTTTGCTCTTGCGACAAAAGTGCCCCTTGCGCCCTGGCTTTCATTTCAATGTCGGGATCCTCCACAGCGTTACGAAGTTCCTCTTGAAAACTTCTACTCATTCTCCGCGCTTCTTTTATGAAATTTCCAATTTTTCTAGCGAACTCTGGAAGACGTTCAGGACCAAGCACTAGTAGGCCTAAAACCAAAATAACTAAAACTTCTCCGCTGCCTATATTTCCCATGTTGTGATCCTACAGAATAAGGACCAAATGAATGACACAGATACCTCTTTAAGGCATGCTTAATACATGGAGGATCTAAACCGAATCGAGATGCCGCCACTCCTATTCGCTCATCGCGGCGGTAAAGCCGATGCTCCTGAGAATACGATAGGAGCATTTAAAAAAGCCCTTTCGAATGGTTCAAATGGATTAGAGAGCGATGCACAATTTACTAAATGTGGAAATGTTGTTCTCCATCACAATCGCCACTTCGGTTCATTTTTTAAGCGTAAAGCCATCAATAGATGCGAATTGCTTAATCTGCCGTCATCTATCCCATCATTAGAAACCTTTTATTCTGAAATCGACGGAGAGTATGACTTTTCCGTAGATGTTAAAGACTCGAGAGCCGTTGAAGAAATCTTAAAGATTTCTAAAAAGTGCTCATTTCCTTTAAAAAAACTTTGGCTCTGCCATCCGGATATCGAAAAAATAGCTTTTTGGCGAAATTTAGATGAAACAGTAAGACTTGTTAATTCAACAACACTTGAAAACTTAAAGGAAGGACCTGAAAGAAGGATCGCAAATCTGCGCGAAATCGGTGCTGACGCATTTAACATGCATTTTTCTGAATGGAATGAAGGGCTTGTTTCACTTTGCCATCGCTTCCAAATTCGAAGCTTCGCTTGGGACGTTCAAGAAGACAGGCAACTGGGTTGGCTTTTTAGTATTGGGATTGACGGAGTTTTCAGTGACCACGTAGCAAAAATGACCACCTCGTGGGAAGAGTATAAAAACCGAAGGCCTAAAGCCTCTTGAAATCCCCAAAGGGCCATATTCGGATAAATGCCCTTCCTTCGATATCTTCCGTTGGAACTGGGCCGAAAAATCGACTATCTCTCGAGTTGCTTCTGTTGTCGCCCATTACGAAAACGTGATCTGCAGGAACTCTGCAACCTGCAGACTCCTCGGGTCGATTTACACAGTTAATTGGACTAGAAAATGAATTTATTTCAGTCTGTAAAGGTAAATAGGGCTCCAGTAATAAACCCCCATCGATTTCGATCCTTCCGTCTTCAACTGTTACAAATTCTCCAGGCAGACCAATAACACGCTTTATTAGATCATCACTACTTTCGGTTTTTTCTGGCGTAGAAAAGACAATCAAGTCCCCCCTATTAACGGAATGAAGATCGTAACTCAACTTGTTAACTAAAATTCGGTCACCTTCTAGAAGCGTAGGGTTCATGGAGGGCGACGGTATGTAGTAAGCCTGAAAAAGAAAAGCTTTTATTATTAGCGCTAACCCGATTGCACCCACTAAAACTATCGTCCACTCCACTACAGACTTACGAGTCCTCTTAGCCACAGAGGGGAAAAAATCATTATTGCTATTTGAACTTTTTTCATCAACGTCCAGAGACAAGGGGGTAATTGGTTGTTCTCCTTCAATGTCTTCAAGAGTGACGATTGAGCCGCGGAAAGATTCTTCCGCCTGGTCGTGAATTTGACTTACCTCTAACTCATCGACATCCTTGATTTTCGATTCTAAGTCATCTTCAAGAGGAGTGTTTTCAGTATCGAAAGACCCTTCGGAACGATTTTTTGCACGTTCTAAAACTTCTTGTGCCCATTTTTCGGTATCGGTAAAACCTTCATCAGATCCTTCATTTTTAGTTTCACCGTCCACATGGACAACTTAGTCGCAATTTCTCAGTCTATGTGGCCGTTACGAGTTATATATCCTTAAGATTTCTTCAGCTGCTTTTGAGCGAAAATTGCTTTCTAGCCCTTTCGGTACTTCTAAAAGTTCAGCTTCCGCACCTAGAGTCATCAACAATTGCTTGAACCACACGATCGAAGCGACAGGGCACGTTAACCTAATTTTTTCGTCTGAAATTTTCTCAAATTCTACATTTGGAAATCCATCGATAAGCGGTTTGTTTTTAATTGGGATTTCAATAACCGCATTAGGAAATTCATCTAAATTAAAAAAGTCTTCAGAGTCTGAGTAATCAAGTGGATTACCTTCTCTATCTTCATCTACAGTTTTAATTTCTTTTATCCTGTCAAGGCGAAAAGTCTTAGTAGATGATGAATTTTTACAGTAGGCCTGCAGGTACCATTTACCTCCGTTCTCTAAAATCTTTTCTGGTTCTATTTTGCGAGAGGAAATTTCGTTTCGTGAGCCGACTAAATATTCAATCTGTATAACCGTTTTATCTTTAATAGAATTCTGGACTTCAAGAAGGTATTTTGTAGGATTTGCCAACTTTATTTCTAAAAAATTTTGCGAAGCACCTTCAAAAGCTGAGAGTTTAGTTAAGGCTCTCTCTAGTGGATCCAAGTCATCTTCTATTTCATTTGTCAGGGCTCCGCCAAATTCAATAAGAGCTTTTCCAGCAGCGCGTAAAGAGACCAGTTCCTTTTTGCTCAATTTCATTGGTTGTCTAAACCAGTCCGCATATCGTACCCATACTCTTTCTTCAGAGATAGAAACTTCAATCAAACAATCTGGTGTAAATGGGTAAACGCCAACAAAGAAGACGACGTTTTCTAGATCTTCGATTAATTCTTTACGCGGATAATCAAATCTTGAGATCACTTCCTCCAAATAGGGACCATTTTGACTTTCAATCCAAGGAAGCACGGCTAATAAACGTTTGGTTCTTTCTGCAGAATTCATCTGAGTCATTGGATTGACTCCAACCATTCAATTAATGATTCACGACACTCAGGAGGTTCGAGCAACTCGGCAGCATCAAGAAAGGAAAGGACGAAAGTACGAAAAATTCTCCAGTCGCGAACAGTTTCATACAAAATTATGGAACCGTCGGAAAGCTCTTCATATAAGGCTTTCTCGCCGATCATTTCCAACGCCCATGAAGCATGAGTTCTATCAACTTTTAGTTGCACTTCGTTTTTTTCTTCTCCGAAACGCCAAGGTGGTTCTTGACTTATTTCTGAAACATCATCATTAAGTTCGAATTTTTCTGTAGTTAACTCAATTTCCCCTTGAATGCGATCAAGCCGAAAATGTCTAATAGCTTCACGATTTTTGTCATGAGCAATCAAATACCACTTGCCGCCCGAAAAAACTAGCCGATATGGATTTACCTCACGCATCTCACTTTTGTATTTGAAAAATACAGATAAATGTTCGACCAAAGCATGCATACATATTTCCATTAATGTCTCAGTTGGTATTTCACTTACTGGCGCTGCTTTTTCCTGTAAGACGCCTCCCATTTTGTAAAAGGGGGAATCTATGTCATCCCCTTGTAAGTGAATTAAATTTGACGCTAGATGCAAGGCAGCTATCTCTTCGTTGTCTAGTAATGGATGATCTGCTTCATAGTCACTTTTGTGTATGCGGTAACCTTCTAGAGGTGGGTCAGTACCTGGAATTTTTTCGAGAGAAATAGGGAGACCCAAAGCTCTCAATTCGTCTTTATCTCTTTCAAAAGTACGCCTGAAAGACTCGTCGTTCTCAGAGTAGGCTCCAGGTATACGTTCACGAATTGAGTGTCTACTTAAAGGCTTCTCAGTTGAAAGAAGAGCGGATATTAGATTCAAAAGCCTTTCAATTTTCTTCACAAAAATATATTAGACCTTTACGCTTCTATAAGGAATCAATCAGCTTTTGAACTCTTTCGTCTTCGAAACGAAAAGGGTCTTTGCAAAGAACGGTTCTTTGAGCTTGATCATTCAACTTTAGATGTACCCAGTCAACTGTGTAATCACGTTTCTTCTCTTTAGCTCGACGAATAAATTCACCTCTTAATCGTGCTCGAGTTGTCTCAGGAGGTTCATCAACAGCATGTCTAATTTCTTTTTCGTCTAAAATATTTCTACTCAAACCTTTTCTATTCATACGATAAAACAAGCTTCTATACCTATTAACATCATGATATTGAAGATCCAAAAGTCCCACTCGCGAATCAGCAAGTGAAAGATTGTTACGTTCTCGATACTTCTCTACTAAATGATATTTAGCAACCCAATCGCATTCAGCTGACAAAGATAGCGGATCATGTTCCAATCGGTCTAAGCAGTGTTCCCACATTTTCATGATTTCTTTTTCCTCGTCATTCAATTCACGCATTTCTGAAAAACGATGGGCTTTTTCTAAAAACTCTTTTTGCATTTCAAGAGCCGACATCTCGCGTCCATTGGTCAGTTTAACTTTTCTCCTACAAGTAAGGTCATGGCTAATTTCCCTAATAGCTCTAATAGGATTCTCTAAGGTCATATCTCGAAAAATTACATTTGGCTCCTCCAGCATCCGTAAGAGCAACCCACATGCACCCACTTTCAGAAAAGAGGCGTACTCGCTCATATTCGAGTCTCCTACTATCACGTGCAAGCGGCGGAATCTTTCCGCATCAGCATGCGGCTCATCACGTGAGTTAATTATCGGTCGTGATCTCGTTGTCGCGCTTGAAACACCTTCCCAAATGTGTTCTGCTCTTTGACTAATGCAATAAATAGCTCCGTTTCCACTCTGTAAAATTTTTCCAGCGCCCGCATATATCTGTCTACTTATAAGAAAAGGAATCAAAACTTCGGAATACTGAAGTGACTCATCCCGCCTGTTTGTCAAATAGTTTTCGTGACAACCATATGAATTACCGGCGGAATCAGTATTGTTTTTGAAAAGATATATTTTTCCTTCTATACCCTCTTCGTTCAAACGGTTTTCCGCACTTTTCGAAAGTTCTTCCAATATTCTTTCGCCTGCTTTTTCATATGCAATCGCTGATCTAACAGAATCACATTCCGGAGTCGCATATTCAGGATGTGAACCTACGTCTAGGTAAAGCCGTGCTCCGTTTTGCAAAAAAACATTTGAACTCCTACCCCAGGAAACAACTCTTCTAAATAAATACCTAGCTACCTCGTCAGGACTTAAACGTCGTTGCCCATCAACTGTGCAGGTAACTCCATACTCACTTTCGATACCATATATTCGTCTCTGCATTTGTCAGTGAGACTTCGCGAGCTTAGGCAAGAAGCTCGTTTAACTCATCACCTTCTATTCGAGTAAAAGCTCTTCTGCCATTTCCACGCGAAAGAATTGCCACTTCAAGTTCATCTGAAGAAAAGGTCTTGTCGGGTCCGGAAAGTGCTTTAGTGGTCACCTTAATACTCTCTTCGAGAGAAGAACCTGCTTTCCAAGTTTCCTGAATTCGGTCTCTTATGAGTTCGGCCTCACCTCCTATTACTACAAAAGAAGAAGTGTCCATAACAGTTCCGTCATAAAGCAAATGAAAAAGTTGGTCATCCACTTGAGAATCACCTATTTCAGCAACAATCATTTCCACCTCAAGAGGTTTCATCTCGTGAGTAAAATACTGGCCAAGAATCTGTGCGTACTGATTAGCCAACCAACGTGCATCTACATCATTACGACTAAAAGAATAACCTTTTAAATCGGCATGTCTTATTCCTGCTATTCGTAGCTGATCAAACTCACTGTATTTTCCAACTCCCATGAATCCGATTTTGTCATATATCTCTCCGGCTTTTCTCAAGGTCTTTGAAGGGTTTTCGGCGCACAATAAAACACCCTCAGAATATGTGCAGGCAACCGCTGCTCTACCTCGCGAAATTCCTTTTCGTGCGTAGTCGGCACGGTCTTTCATTAGTTGTTCAGGTGAAACATACATTGGCATAGTCATGTCAACTATTTCCTCTTTCAGAAATACTCTGAACTATTATTTCGGTACGACCTTCAAGTTCTTCATCAGATATACGTTCGAATCCGTTTGCGTCGATTTTTGCAATTACAGGAAAAATACCCCTCAGGAGGTCAGGGCCACCGGTAGCACTATCTTCCTCAGATGCTTCCAGAAGTGCTTCTAGTGCAATATCAATTGCTTCGCTAAGACCCACAGATGAAGAGTGACGAAGTTTTACTACTGTTGACGCATGGAGGCTTCCCGACCCTGTAGATACAAAATCTTTTTCCTCGTAGCGTCCTCCAGTAATATCAAATTGAAATAATCTTCCTTGATCCGTTTTTTCTTCGTATCCTGCAAAAATTGGCACAACTCCCAATCCCTGCATTGCCGCAGGAAAGTTTCCCTTAAGCATAAGACTCAGCTGGTTAGCTTTACCTTCAAGGCTTAGTGGTGAACCTTCAACTTTTTCGTAATGTTCAAGCTGTAATTGAAATAACCTAACCATTTCCATGGCGGGTCCTGCCGCTCCTGATATTCCCACCCCAGAAAAAGCATCTGCTGGAAAAACTTTTTCCATAGTCCTATGACTTATTAAGTGTCCACTTGTGGCTCTACGGTCACCGGCCATAAGAACACCATCGCTATAACGAATCGCGACAATCGTTGTACCATGTGTAATCGAATTATTGTTTTCGATTTTTTCTGGAACACTTCCCTCAAATCCAACTTTTCTTAGAAGGCCGAGAAAACTAGGCCCTGGATCTTCTGGAGGAGTAAAAATCGGAAGTGTCACAATAAGACTCTACAAGCAGAATTAGCCTGCCTACTCCCCGCCTTTTTGTACATAATTTTTAACGAATTCTTCTGCATTCTCCTCTAGCACTTCGTCAATCTCGTCAAGAAGCTCATCCAGTTCTGAGGAAAGCTCTTCACTGCGAGCAGGGGTCGGTTCAGTGGCCTCTATCTCACTTTTATCAATTTCCGATGTTTTACGTTTTTTGTGTTCACTTTCAGCCATTTTGAGACCTCAATTATTCGATCGTTTCAGAAATACTTTCAATTAACTCTATTACCGTTTCACAGCTATCAATCAAATGCTCTACATGTTGAGCAGTTCCTTTTAAAGGTTCCATCATTGGTACGCGCCGAAGATTTTGATCTCCGGTGTCGAAAACTATCGAGTCCCAATTGGCCACTAGTACATTTTCTGGCCACTTTTGCAAGCATTTTCCGCGAAAAAATGCCCTAGTTTGCTCGGGGGGATTTTCAATAGCTAATGCAACTTCTTCTGTTGAAACAATTTTTTCAGTCGATACACGTGAAAAAAGCGACATTTCTGGTCGTAGGTCGTGATATTGCAAATCTAGAGCTGCCAATTTGTAATCGTCAATATTCAATTCATGTCGATCCCTATAAGAATCGATAATGTTCTTCTTTGTTACCCAATCAAGAAAACCAAACAACTGGTCAGGATTGGAGGTCAAAGCTGACAGTATCTTTTCCCAATAATCCATTACTTTGATTACACTTTCTCCACCAACATTCTCAGAACCAAATTCATTCAAGTATTTCTTAGAACGTTCATATAGCTCCCACTGAATAGATAAGGCTGTAGCAGTTTTGCCACCTTCCAGAAGAATCGGTGCTTTAAGTGACATATCGCGTGATACTTGCTGAAGGGCATGAACAGGATTTGCGATTTTTAATTGATTGTCTAGAAAATCATCCTCGATCATTGCCATCAAAAGTCCTGTTGTCCCTAATTTCAAAAAAGTAGAGACTTCACAAAGATTTGCGTCCCCAACAATTACATGAAGCCGTCGATATTTAAGAGGGTCTGCATGCGGCTCATCTCTTGTGTTGATAATTGGCCTTTTCAGGGTGGTTTCTAAGCCGACTTCTTCTTCAAAAAAATCTGCCCGTTGGGTTAACTGAAAAGGTATTTCCATTCTTTTTTCACCTATAGCCTCACTTCCAACTTTTCCGGCTCCAGTGAAAATTTGTCTCGTCACAAAATGTGTAGTTGCGTGTTGGACTATTCTTCCAAAAGGAGTTTCTCTACTGATGAGATAATTCTCATGACAGCCGTAACTATTTCCCTTACCATCAGAGTTGTTTTTATAAACAATCAACTCTTCGCCGTCCGGTAATGCTTCATTAGCGGCCGACATGGATTTTATAAGGATTTCATCACCTGCTCTATCCCAACATAGTAAAGAAAGTGGATCGAGACATTCTGGTGTACTCAACTCGGGATGGGCGTGATCAACGTAATATCGCGAACCATTAGCAAGAACTGCATTAACTAAATTTGGTTCTATCTCAGGAGGTAAGGATCCCACTGGAGCGAATCCACGTATGTCTATCCCGGGAGTTTCATCTATAAAATCCCAGCCCACCCTAGGTGAATTCGGACCGACACCTGGTTCAGACGTCTTACTTAAATAAGCGTTAATCAGAAACGAAGATGCGCTTATGGGATTCGAGTCTTTTACACCACGATGAATAATCCCGTACTCGGTTTCAGTTCCATAAATTCTTCGGAGTGCCACAATCGGACTTTAACCCAAGAAAGGAAAAAATTTGTTCTAGGAGAAAAAACAGGTGAGAGTTATAGATATTGACCAGTCGTAATAGCTTCGATGGAGCGACCTCCAGTATCTTCGGGGGTGTCAGGAGCTAAAGTCCGAACGTACACAATCCGCTCGCCTTTCTTGCCAGAGATTTTGGCCCAGTCGTCCGGATTTGTGGTATTTGGAAGATCTTCATGTTCTCTGAACTCTTGCCGTACTGCAGTAAGTAGATCTTCAACCTGTAAACCTTTTACCCCACCGGCAAGATCTCTTTTGATAGCAAGCTTCTTTGCTCTCCTGACTATGTTTTCAATCATTGCTCCGGATGCGAAATCTTTAAAATATAAGACTTCTTTTTCACCGTTTTGGTAAGTAACTTCAAGAAATTGATTGGCTTCCTGAGTGCTATACATAGCTGCAACTGCCTCATCAGTCATTGCTTTAAGCGCTTTATCTTGATCTCCCCCGCCAAGAGAGTCGATCAAATCAGTATCTACAGGCAAATCAGCAGTTAGATATCTACTAAATATCTGTGCGGCTGCAACTTCATCAGGTCTCTTTATTTTTATCTTTACATCAAGTCGGCCTGGTCGGAGGATCGCGGGGTCGATCAGATCTTCGCGGTTCGACGCTCCAATAACAATCACGTTTTGCAAGGTCTCTACTCCATCTATCTCTGCCAAAAGTTGAGGTACGATTGTTGATTCCATATCAGAGCTAATTCCAGTTCCTCTGGTTCTGAAAAGAGATTCCATTTCATCGAAAAAAACTATTACTGGCCATCCTTGTTCAGATTTCTCTCGCGCTCTTTGGAAAACAAGCCTTATTTGCCTTTCCGTTTCACCTACATATTTGTTAAGAAGTTCAGGCCCTTTGATATTCAAAAAATAACTTCGTGCTGCATGATCACCAGTTACTTCCGCAACTTTTAGAGCTAGTGAATTTGCGACTGCCTTTGCAATCAAGGTTTTGCCACATCCCGGTGGGCCGTACAACAAAATTCCTTTTGGAGCTGGTAATTGATATAGAGAAAAGAGTTCTTTATGCATGAAAGGGAGTTCGACAGCGTCAACGATCATTTCAATTTCACGATCTAATCCCCCAACATCCTCGTATGTCTCGTTCGGTATCTGTTCCAGGACCAGGTCTTCAACTTCTGGTCGAGGCAGGCGTTCCAACAAGATTCCAGACCTTTCATCCACACGAACCGAGTCACCGCTTCTTAAACCTGAATCATGAAGGCCCTTTGCCATCTCCACTACACGTTCTTCATCAGCTCTTCCCACGACTACAGCTCTAGTGCCACCGTCGAGAACTTCTTTTACCCTTACTATCTCACCACTACTCTCTGGATCTCGTGAGTCGACGAGAACCATTGATTCATTAAGAATTACTTCGTCACCTAGTTTTAGATTTTCAATCTTCGATGGGAGAGCATTTACTCGCATTTTTCTTCCAGAAGACGTAACGTCGACAGTTCCATCATCGTTTATTTTCACAATGGTTCCGTAGGCTGACGGTGGTTTTGAAAGGTTCTCTATTTCATCACGTAGATTAAGCACCTGATCCCTTACTGATTCAAGCGTGTCAGCCAATTTCTCGTTTCTTGCTTTTTCTTGATCTAAGGAAGAAAGGATTTCACGATTTTCTTTTCTTAGTTGGTTAATTTTCTGGGCGTTTTCTAACCTGTGTTTACGCAATTCTTTAACTTCTTCTAACATCGCTTCACTTTCCTTTACGAAGTCAGATGCATTTTTTTCATCACCCTTATTAAATGACTGGTCTGAAGCATTTTTTGAATCTGTCATTTGAGCTCCCGAAAATATCCTGTGAAGTAATTCACGTTAATACATTTTAAAATTTATGCCTAACATTCAGCAAAATTCGCTCTGGAATTGTTACTATTTGTATAGGATAAATCTTACTTCCTAGGAGGAATACGTAAATGAAAGTTTGGATTGATCAAGATCTCTGCACAGGAGACGGGTTATGCGAAGAAATAGCACCAGACGTGTTCGTGCTTCTCGACGATGGACTCGCTTATGTGAAAGAGGGAGATAAGGTTTTCGGAGCAGGACCAGAAGGTTTAGCTAACGTTCCAGATGATCAGGTTGAAGCTTGTATCGAATCTGCTGAAGAATGCCCAGGAGAATGCATCTTTTTAGAGGTTGACTAGCCACTTCAAGGAATACACCCATTCGAACTACTTAGATCAACTTCTGCTGTCAATATTTTCTCTACTTCAGAAGACTGAACTGCATATGCGGTTGACTCTCCACCTCTAGAACGTGAAAATATAACACCGATCACTTCTGAGTTATCGTTAATGACAGGAGCGCCTGAGAAGCCAGATTCTATTTTCGCTTCAAGGGATAACGCTTCTCTTGATTCGCCCGGTTGTCCAAAAATATCTTTACCAATAGCTAATATTTTCTCTCTAATTTTAACTTCTCTAACAACTTTCTTTCCATTTTTGATATAAGCAACCACCGTTCCTGAGTCATCTTTTTGAGCTTCACCTAGTCTCAAAGGCTTTCCTGTAAAGTTTTGACTTCTTAATATTGCTAAATCACTATTTGGATCAAACGAAATAAAATGAAGATCGAATCCAACCCCGTTGTAAAAAATTTCTGGTGAATTAACTCCTGCAACCACATGAGCACTAGTAACTACAATATTTTCTTGAACGAAAAAACCGGTTCCATATTGTAAAGAATTACATCCCAAACCTTTTATCTGAAAAACTGAATTACTCTCCGCTAACTCTGGTATTTCAGGATCCAATTGTAAAGTTTCTAAATTATGGCAGTCTTCTAAACACTGATCATGTAAAAACCCTTTTTCAATATTCTCTGTAGATGAATTGACTGATGTAACTTTTCCTGAAGAAGAACACGAAACCAATAATAGAAAAAGAAAATTTAGCAAAATTGTAGAAAGTATTTTCACTTGTTAAGCAATCGCCCTGAACTGATAAAGCCTGTGTGCGCAACCATACGATGATCTGGCCTAACAGCTTCTCCGTCAATATGCCATCCACGATGCAGGACCTCAATAGTTTCTGCCAGTGAAAAGCCATTATTTGCGATCGCTTCGCGAAACTTTATAGCCTGCTTTATCGACGGAGTGTAAGCAACAACAATTCCTCCACTTAAAAGAGCTTTTTTTAAGTGAGGTACGACCAGCCATGGTTCCGGTAGATCAAGAATCGCACGATCAAAATCTTGCTCTTCAATATTCTGGTAAGAGTCCCTTATCTGAACGTTATATTTTTTCAGAGCGTCCTTTCCAAGCATGACTCTTACATTCTCTTGGGCCCGATTCGCAAAATCTTCCCTAATCTCGTAACCGAATACATTTGCGCCATTTCTTAAAAGTGACATCGATAAGGCTCCTGAACCGACACCGGTTTCAAAAACTTTTGCTTCCGGGTAGACATCCGCAATCATCATTATCGCTCCAATGTCTTTGGGGTATATGACCTGTGCACCTCTTGGCATCTTTTTTATATATTCAGCCATAGAAGGTCTGAAAGACATATAAGTAGAGTTCGAGCTCGATAGCACCGAAGTTCCCTCTGGGGCATTTATTAGACGATCGTGAAAAACGACCCCTGAATGTGTATGGAATTCGCCACCCTCTTGGAGAGTTATTAGATACTGCCTTCTTTTCGTATCTATTAGTAAAACCTGATCGCCAATCTGGTATGACTTATCCATCTAATTCCGAATCGTCACTTCGTTTCAAATGCGATATAGAGATATTTTCACCTATTCCTACATCTTCAATTAAGTGGTTTGATTTTCTTTCTCTTTTTAAGAGCCAACGCAAGAAAGAAACAATCCAGCCAAAGAAAACTAATGGGGCGAAGAGTTTATTTCCACGAGTCAGGAAACGGAATGTAAGACGAAAAAGCAACTTGCGAAAAGACACAGTCATGACCTCTTAATTTCAACGACGGTAGATAGAAGTTTGCCAGAACGTTTCCCGGCTGTGAAAACTCCAAAAATTAGAACAGCGGCCAACGCTGTCATACCAAGAATCACTAATGATGAAATATCAGATTGATCGGGAAGAGTTTCACCGAAAAAATCTTCAAAAGCCTCTTCAAGATCTTTTTCAGAAACTTTTTTGTCAGACATCGTTACCTTTTTTAGCGAACAGAGCTTTAATACCGAAAAATGTCATGCCAGAAAGAAATAAAGATCCACATAAATACGGCACCCAGGAAAACCAGTTATCCATTTCGTCAAATTTTTGAACAGCCCCCACTATCCCAATTGAAAGGAGAATAAATCCGATTGAAACAAATAACGAACCGATAAACAAAAAAATAACTGATCCAAAAATAGACTTGATTGGTTCTAAAGTTTC
>Ga0208261_1000211_pt1 | contig 24942 bp, 22 predicted proteins | sample Knorr_S7_td_DCM__FD_185595 | JGI IMG/M metagenome (GOLD analysis project Ga0208261, IMG submission 185595) | Marine microbial communities from Southern Atlantic Ocean transect - Knorr_S7_td_DCM_ad_131m_LV_B (SPAdes) (version 3) | ecosystem: Environmental > Aquatic > Marine > Oceanic | place...
TATATGCTTTTGTAACAATTTCTCTTGCACTATCCCAAGTATATTGTTTTTTACTTTGAAAAGGTAATGGGGCATTTCTATCCCAATATTTTAATTTTTTTAAACCAAACCATTTAGCTTTAATCGCATAATAACGATGAGATAATTTTTTATAAGAGTCACTAACTGTATTAGAAAGTGCATCCACAACTTTATCTTCTACAACATTAGATAGATTTCTTGCACTTACTGGATTGGGGAGCTTTCGCCATTCATCATTAATTGATTTATCTTTTGCCAGTGTATTAGTAATCGTTGCAAATAAATTAATATTCTTTCCTAAAGTGTTTCCAACTGATTTTGCTGCAGCTTTTCTAGTGGAAGATTTATTATCAGATAAAAAATTTAATATTTCTGCACTACTTAAAAGTTTATTTTTAAATGGAAATCTCAGAGCAGCTATTGTATCATCAAACAACCTAATCCATGCACTAGAAGAAGTAAGGCTTTTATCTTGTAAAAGTTTTTCTAATTTTTTATCAAGTTGATAAGGTTTAAAAGATCTTCTATTTATTATCCAATTTTTATATTTTATTAATTTTTTTTCTTTAAAAAAAATTTTAATTTTTTTATCTGAAATTTGATTTAATTCTAAAGTAAAAAAAATTAGCATAGAAGAAAATTTAGTAATTTTTTCTTGCATCTGTTGAAAAAAAATTTTGTTTTTTTCATTTTCTATATTTTCAGATACTAGCAGATGTGCATATGACAATATTTTATCCATAATTTCATCAATCTTCTCTATTTCTTCAATTGCTTTTAATAATTTAATTGCAGATAGCTTAATTACTTTACCTTCATACTTTTTAGAGAATGATTTAGATAATTTTTCAATAAGATTAAGATCTTTAAGTATCTTCCTAGAATTAATTGAGGAATATAAATCTCCTAAATTCCATACAGGAAGCGTATTATTAAGAACTTTTTGATTTGATTGCTTGTTTTTTTTTACCATTTCTTTAAATTAGATATAGTTCTATAATCTAGGCTTTGTAGGGAGGACAAGTAATATGTCTATAAATTTTGACAATTTTAATAGTGTGGTGAGTTTATTTAACCAACAATGTAAGGAACTGAAGGATAGTCCCTATTTATGGAGAAAAGTTGAAGGAAAATTCCTTTCTTTAAGCTGGTTAGAAGTACAAAAAAAAGTAAATGCTCTAGCAAAGGGCTTAATAAGTCTTGGGATTTTAAAGGGGGATAGAGTTGTAATTCTATCAGAAAATAGACCTGAATGGCAAATTGCTGACCTAGCTATAATGTCTATTGGTGGTATTACAGTTCCTGCATATACTACAAGTACCACGAGTGATTATAAACATATAATTAATCATTCTGAAGCAAGGTGCATCATTGTATCTTCTAATGATTTAGCATTAAAGGCTATTCCTGCCATATTAAATAGTAAATGCAAAAATGTTATATTAATAGATGAAGATAAAAAAAAATTTGATGAGCCCTTATATTTTACAAACTGGAATGATTTGATTGAACAAAATAATAATTCTAAAAATGACAATGATTTAGATGAAAATATTAAATCGCAAAAAAGAACTGATACGGCTTGTATAATTTATACTTCAGGTACTGGTGGAAGCCCAAAAGGAGTAATGTTAAGTCATGGTGCAATGTTAACAAATTGTAGTGGAGCTCAAGAATTGTTAAAAAACTTAATTTCTGATTTAAGTGAAATTAGATTTTTATCTTGGCTTCCTCTTTCTCATTCTTATGAACATACTTTACAATTTTATGAAATGGGTATTGGTGCACAAATATATTATGCTGAGGGTATTGATAAACTTCTAGTAAATATGAGTGAAGTCAAACCACATTTTATGACAGCAGTACCAAGATTTTATGATTCACTTCATACAAGAATATCACAAGGATTAAAAAAACAAGGAAAATTAAGTCAGTTATTTTTTTCAACAACTCTTAAACTAGGAAAGAAAGAATATAATAACCAAAAAATGACATCTATGGAAAAAGTTTTAAATGGGATCATGGATAAAATAGTTAGAAAAAAAGTTAATAAGAGATTTGGAGGCAGTTTAAGAGCTTTGGTTTCTGGAGGAGCTGCTTTAAACTATGAAGTAGGACTTTATTTAACTGCTTTAGGATTACCTTTATTACAGGGCTATGGCCAAACTGAAACTGCACCTGTTATAAGTGCCAATCCTCCTGAAAGAATTAAATTAGATACCGTTGGGACTATATTTAAAGGAACAGAAGTAAAAATTGCTGAAGATGGAGAAATATTAGTTCGAGGAGAAAATATTATGAATGGTTATTGGAATGACCCAAAAGCAACATCTTCAACAATTGTAGATGGTTGGGTTCATACTGGAGATATTGGTGAATTTGATGAAGATAACTACCTTAAAATTACAGATAGAAAAAAAGATATAATAGTCAATGCAGGAGGAGATAATATCTCACCTTCAAGAGTAGAAGAAAAACTCAATATTGAACCAGAAATATCGCAGTCAATGGTTTATGGTGATTTTAAAAACTATTTAGTTGCTATAATTGTTCCAGACAAAGAACAGGCTTTATTATGGGCAAAAAATAATAATAAAGAAAATAGCTTATCTACTTTAGTAAAAGATGAAGACTATAATAAAACGATCAAAGAAATTATATCAAAAGTTAATAATAACCTCTCAGTTATAGAACAAGTAAGAAAATTTATATTAATAGATCATGAGTTTACTATTGAAAATGATATGATGACTCCAACAATGAAGGTTAAAAGATATAAGATTAAAAGTGTTTTTGGAGATCAGTTAGAAAACTTGTATTAATCAGAGTTATTTTTCATTTTTTCTAACTGTTCTTTTGTGGCTTCTAATTGATATTTTTCTTTCCACTCAGAATAAGGCATTCCATAAATTATTTCTCTTGCTTCATCATAATTTATTTTTATATTTCTTTTTTCAGCAGCGCTTAAATACCATTTAGATAAGCAATTTCTACAAAATCCTGATAAATTCATTAAGTCAATATTTTGAACATCAGTTCTTTTTTGCAAATGATTAATTAAAGTTTCTAAAACTTCAGCATATATTTCTTTTTGTATTTTATTGTCCATTTATTTTAATAAAAAAAGTTACATATTTAATAAATATCAATTATATATTATACCATAATAAATGAAACGTAATAGAAAAGCTAAAATATTAGCTACCCTAGGTCCAGCTTCTTCATCTGAGGAAATAATTGATAAACTTTTTGTTGCAGGATGTGATGTATTTCGCTTAAATTTTTCTCATGGATCAATTGAGGACCATAGAAATAACTATCAATATATAAGATCTCTTGAAAAAAAATATGATCATGCAACTTGTATATTAGCAGATTTGCAAGGTCCAAAGCTAAGAATTGGAACGTTTGTCCAAGATAAAATAGAATTAAAAAAAGGCCAAAGTTTTATACTTGATTTAGACTCTTCCCCTGGAAATAAAGATAGAGTAAATTTTCCTCATGAAGAAATTTATGAAACTATGACCCCTAATAGTGAAATTTTAATTGATGACGGTAGGATTAAATTACAAATCATTAAACAAGAAAAAAAATCACTTACAACTGAGGTGCTAAATAGTGGTATTATTTCAAATAATAAAGGTGTTAATATTCCTGGAGTAGTTTTACCAATTTCGTCATTAACGCAAAAAGATAAATCTGATCTAAATAAAGCTCTAGAAATGGGTGTAGATTGGGTAGCATTATCTTTTATTCAAAGCGCTGAAGATATAAATAATTTAAAAAAACTAGTTGGTAATAAAGCATCTATAATGGCTAAGATAGAAAAACCCTCTGCAGTTAAAAATATTGATTCAATCATTGAAGCCAGTGATGGATTAATGATAGCTAGAGGAGATTTAGGTGTTGAAATGCCTGCTGAACAAATACCTGTAATTCAAAAAAATATAATTAGTCGATGCAGAGATTTTGGTAAACCTGTAGTTGTGGCCACTCAAATGTTAGAAAGTATGGTTTCAAACCATACACCAACAAGAGCTGAAGCATCTGATGTAGCAAATGCTATATATGATGGAACTGATGCAGTTATGCTATCTGCAGAGTCCGCAATAGGTTTGTTTCCTGAAGAATCAGTTACAATTATGAATAGAATAATTAAAAGTGTGGAAACAGATAGCAATAATTTTAATCTTGAGATTAAGAATCAAGAAAGTTCATCTACGAATAAAAAAATCAGTACAACTGATGCAATTACAAGTGCAGCTTACACAATAGCAAAAAACGCGGAGGCTAAAGCTATAGTAACTTTTTCTGTAAGCGGAATCACAACTATGAGAATGTCTCGGGAAAGAGCTCCGGTATTAATTATTGGTCTTTCTCCAATACTAGAAACAGCTAGAAAACTTCAAATATCATGGGGGGTTTATTCCATTCATACCAAACAAGATGCTCAAAATGCAACAGAAATGGTAAGCATAGCCTGTAAAGCTCTAAAAAATAAACGTTTAGCTGAAGCTGGTAATTCAATAGTTATCACCGCAGGAGTTCCTTTTGGAAGTGCTGGATCAACAAATCTTCTTAGGATAGCAGAGATTATTGACGATAAAGATCTTACTTAAGAAGTTTACAAGCTTCATCAATTCTGTGGCAAGCTTCTATTAAAATTTTCTCACTCGTAGCATATGAAAGACGAAAGTATGGTGATAAGCCAAAAGCTTCCCCTTGCACTCCAGCAACTCCCCTACTTTCAAGAAGATAGTTCATAAATTTTTCATCAGAATCTAATATTATTCCATCAGGTGTTTTTCTGCCAATAATTCCTTCACAATTTGGATATACATAAAATGCACCCGGGGGAATTCCACAAGAGATGCCATCAATAGAATTTAATTTTTCAACAACTAAGTCTCTTCTTTTTTTAAAAGCAATGTTATGTTTTTCTATAAAATCTTGATTGCCTTGAAGAGCTTCTACAGATGCAGCCATGCTAATAGATGAAGTTGAAGAATTACTTTGAGATTGAATCTTATTCATTCCCGATATTATTTCTTTTGGAGCACCACAATAACCCAATCTCCAACCAGTCATGCAGTAAGCTTTTGAGACACCATTTAAAGTTAAAGTTCGATTCTTGAGCTCAGGGACAGTTTCAGCAATTGTATTAAATTTTTGTTTGTCATAAATAATTTTTTCATAAATATCGTCAGTTAAAATATAAATATTAGGATATTTAAGAAGTATTTGACCTAAATGCATAAGCTCTTCTTTAGAATATACTGAACCAGTTGGGTTACTGGGACTATTTAAAAAAAGCCATTTAGTTTTTGGCGTTATGTATTTTTCAAGATCATAGGGTGTTAACTTAAAATCATTTTTTTCACTGCACTTTACAATAACTGGTTTTCCTTCAGCTAATAAAACTATATCTGGATAACTTACCCAATATGGTGCAGGAATTATAACCTCGTCACCTGGATTAAGTGTTGCCATCATAGCATTATAAATAATATGTTTTCCTCCAACACCTACCATTATTTCGTCATTTGAATATTCTAGATTATTTTCTTTTTTAAATTTATTTATAATTGCATTTTGCAATGCAGGCGTACCCTTTCCTGGTACATACCTAGTTAATCCTTCATTCATCGCTTTAATTGCAGCCTCTCTGATATTTACAGGTGTATCAAAATCTGGTTCTCCTGCTGCTAAAACTAAAATGTCTTTTCCTTCAGCCCGTAATGCATTTGCTTTGGTATTAATACCAACAGTCATAGATGGTTTAATTCTAGAAAGTCTATCTGCTACAATATTCATTTGTTGAAAATCAAATTATAAAATGTTCAATAACTAGACTTGTGCATGTAAACAATAAAAAAATGGCGAAAATTTTTTTTAGAAATTCTTTACTAATTCTTGAAGACAATTTTGCTCCAATATTCGCTGTAAATATGCTTGTTGAAATAACCAAAGCTACTATTAAAATATTTACATATCCTATTGAATATGGTGGCAAACCTTCAATATTGATACCTAAAAATATATAGGAAATGGCTCCTGGTAAGGCGATAAAAAATCCCAGAACAGCAGAAGTTCCAACAGCTTGATGCATTTTTTTTGAAAATATACTTAAAATTGGAACACTAAAACTTCCTCCACCGATTCCTATCAAGGCTGAAAATGATCCTATTAATCCACTAATAGAAAAATTAATAAAAAAATTTTGAGGAATATCATTACCAATTGTTTTTATGTTTCTCTGAAAAAACATATTTAAAGAAATTAAAAAAGCTAAACTTATAAAAATTAATACTAAAATTTCACCTTCAATTCTACTTGCTAGTAATGATCCAATTATAGATCCTGATATAATACCTGCTACCCATTTCTTCACAACATTTCTATCTACATTGTTTAATTTTATATGTGAAAGCACAGACGAGATAGAGGTGAATACTATTATACAAAGAGAAGAAGCTACTGATACATGCATTACAACATCTATTGAATAGCCTAATTGTAATAAAATAAAATATGAAACAGGAACGATTATTATTCCTCCACCAACTCCTAATAATCCAGCTATCAAGCCTGAAAAAAGACCCGTTAATAAAAATGTTACAATTAAAATTATCAATTAAAAACCCTTTTGCATTAGAAATTATGTAGTAAACGAGTTCAATAAAAAGTAAAAAGAAATTAAATTATGACACATATTCATTGGTTAGGTGCAGGTTTATCTTCAGTTCCAGGAATAAGAAGAATTGCTTCAAGTGGCAATAAAATTACTGTATGGAACAGAACTTTGTCTAAAGCTGAATATAGCATTAATCATATAAACTCTGAAAAAGTATTGGCAAAAAAATATGATCTTGATGAAATAAAAAAGCAGCTTAACAAAGGGGATATTGTAGTTTCTCAATTGTCTGCAAATATGCACCCAGAAATAGCTAAAGTTTGTCTTGAAAAAAATTGTCATTTTGCATCTACCAGCTATATTTCTCCTAATTTAAAAGAACTAGACTTAGAAGCTAAAGAGAGGAATTTAGTTTTTATAAATGAGATAGGTTTAGATCCTGGAATTGATCATTTTTTTTCTCATCTTTTAGTTTCAGAATTAAAACAACAAAATATAAATGACTGTGCGGTTTCATATTATTCTTATTGTGGAGGAATACCTGCTGTATCTAATGATTTTAAATATAAATTTAGTTGGTCGCCTGTAGGCGTGATAAAAGCCCTTAATAATAAAGCAAAATTTATTAGTAACTTTCAAGAAAAAGAGGTAATTCCCTACCATCAAGTAAGTACATACTCAGTAAATGATGAAGATTTTGAAGCTTACCCAAATAGAGATTCCATTCCATATATAACAGAATATAATTTTGATCAGTCCTGGAAAATCAACAATTTCGTAAGAGGCACTTTAAGACTAAATGGATGGACGAAAGCATGGAAAGAGATTTTTTTAATGTTAGAGAATCCAAGTCCAGATATCGAAGAAAAAATTCAAACCAAAAGTGATGAATTATGGGCTAATAATCAGTACGAAAAAGATGAGAAAGATAGAGTAGTTCTTTCAGTAAAAATGGAAGCATCTAACAATGATGGTGTAGTCTGGGCAAGAAGTTATGAATTAGATCAAAGTGGCAGCGGTGAGAATAGCGCTATGGCAATTTTAGTTTCAATAACTCTTTCTGCAGGAATAGATTTAATCCTAAATAATCAACTTAATACAGGTGTTCAAGCAGCGCCCTCTGATAAAGAAAATATAGAATATTTTTTTAAAATTTTGAAAGATTACAAAATAAATTATATTAGTAAATAATGAACTCTGATACTTTCACTCTAGGTATTATTAGAGAAACAAGAGAAGATGAAAGTAGAACCCCTCTAGTTCCTAATCATGTAACAAAAATTAAGGAAAAATATAATCATGTTAATATTCTTGTTCAACCATCAAAAAATCGATGTTTTAGTGATTTAGAATATAAAAATGCAGGTGCTATAATTCAAGAAGATCTTAATGAATGCAATATAATATTGGGAGTAAAAGAAATAGGAACAAATCTTTTAAATGAGAATAAAACATATTTATTTTTTTCACATACTTCTAAAATCCAATCTGATAATTCTTCTTCAACCCAAGGCACTCCTGGGATGGATAAGAAAGAGTTGATCAAAACTATTTTAGAAAAAGATATAACATTAATAGACTATGAAAATATTAGAAATAAATATGGGGCTCGTTATTTAGGATTTGGACGATTTGCAGGAATAGTTGGATGTTATAATTCTCTATCTCTTTACAAAAAATTTATAAAAAAAATAAATATGAAGAGAGCATTTGAATTAAAAAATTATGAGTCTTTAATAAAAGAAATTGGTAATAATAAATTTTCTGAATTAAAAATTTTAGTTACTGGAGATGGAAGAGTTGCAAAAGGTGTCTTAGAATTATTACAAAAAACAAATATTACTGAAATTTCAAAAGAAGAATATCTTAACAAAAAGTTTTCTTATCCTGTATTTTGTAATTTAAAAACTGAAGACTATGTTAAATCTAATTCAAAAAATACTTTCAATCTTCAACATTTTATTGAATTTCCAAATGATTATAAATCAAAAGCTCACGAATACTTACTAAGTACAAATGTATTAATAAGTGCCCATTATTGGGACCCTCATTCACCTAAAATTTTTGAATTAAAAAATTTAAATAAATATTTAAATTTACAAGTTATTGGAGATATTACCTGTGATCTTAATGGTTCTATTCCTACAACTTTAAAATCAACAACAATAAAAGATCCATACTTTTATTATAATAAAAAAGAATTATCCGAATGTTCACAAACAGAAGAGTCAATAGCTGTTATGGCTGTTGACAACCTGCCTTCTGAGCTACCAAGAGATTCAAGTACTGAATTTGGAGATGGAGTTTTAAACGAAGTACTACCTTTCATAATTGGAAAAGATGATGGTAGAATTTATAATGCCACAATAATAAAAAAAGGCAAATTTCTATCTAGATATTCATATATAGAAAAGTATATTAAAAAATAATGAACCAAAATTCCCCTAACTTTGACGCTCTTAGTGAAGCAAACAAAAACAAATTTGTAATAACAAGTGATTATAAGCCCAATGGAGATCAGCCAAATGCCATAAATTCATTAGTAAAAAATATAAAAAAAGGAGAAAATGAGCAGGTATTACTTGGAGTTACTGGCTCAGGGAAAACTTTTACAATGGCTAAAGTTATAGAGGCATTGCAAAAACCTACTCTCATCATGGCGCCAAATAAAACTCTTGCAGCACAACTATACGGTGAAATGAAAAGTTTATTTCCTAATAATGCAGTTGAATATTTTGTTAGTTATTATGATTATTATACTCCTGAGGCATATGTTCCTCGTTCTGATACATATATTGAAAAAGAATCTTCAATAAATGAACAAATCGATCGATTAAGACATTCTGCAACTCGTTCTTTAATAGAAAGAAAAGATACAATAATTGTTGCATCTGTTTCGTGTATATATGGAATAGGCTCAGTTGAGACCTATTCTTCAATGTCATTTACTTTAGAAAAAAATCAAAACATTGAAAGAGATTTTATAATTAGAAAATTAGTTGAACTTTTATATAAACGAAGAGATATGGACTTTAAAAGAGGAAGCTTCAGAGTAAAAGGTGATATTTTAGAAATTTTTCCATCTCACTTTGAAGATCGTTCTTGGAAAATTTCAATGTTTGGAGATGAAATTGAAATGATTACTGAAGTCGATCCTCTAACTGGTGAAAAATTAGATTCATTAGATAAAATAAGAATTTTTGCAAACTCACACTATGTCACTCCCAAACCTACTATTAAAAAAGCGATAACTCAAATTAAAGAAGATTTAAAACAGCAACTTGTCGTTTTTGAAACTGAAAACAAATTATTAGAAAAACAACGTCTTGATGAAAGAACAAATTTTGACTTAGAGATGTTAGAAACAACAGGAAGTTGTAGTGGAATTGAAAATTATTCTAGATATCTGTCAGGAAGAAAACCAGGTGAACCTCCTCCAACACTTTATGAATATATTCCAGAAGATTCTCTTTTATTTATTGATGAAAGTCACATTACATGTTCACAAATTTCAGGAATGTACAAAGGTGACTTTTCACGAAAATCAACTCTTTCACAATATGGATTTAGATTACCTAGTTGTTTAGATAATAGACCTCTTAAAAGAGAAGAATGGGATGCAATGAGACCACAAACAGTCTTTGTCAGTGCCACTCCGGGAGACTATGAATTAGATAAAACTGGTGGAATATTTGTTGAACAAGTAATTAGACCTACTGGTCTGGTAGATCCTCCAATAGAAATTAGACCCACTAAACATCAAATAGATAATCTTGTTGACGAATGTCGTAAAACTATTGAAAGCGGTTATAGGGTCATGATCACAACTTTAACCAAAAAAATGTCTGAAGATCTTACAGAATATCTACATGAAGAAGGCTTTAAAGTTCGCTATTTACACTCTGATATTGATACTTTGGAAAGAATTGAGATAATTAGAGATTTACGTTTAGGTGTCTTTAATATTTTAGTTGGCATTAATTTGCTTAGAGAAGGTTTAGATATACCCGAGTGTGCTCTAATGGCAATTCTTGATGCTGATAAAGAGGGATATTTAAGATCCAAAACAAGTTTAATTCAAACAATAGGACGAGCAGCAAGAAATATTGAAAGTAAAGTTGTTATGTATGCTGATACTAAAACTAAAAGTATGTTAGCAGCAATAGAAGAAACATCGAGGAGAAGGAAAAAGCAACTACAGTATAATAAAGAAAATAACATTACTCCTGTTAGTATTAAAAAATCTATTGAGGAGATAATTGATAGTACAGCTGAACAAGATCATGTCACAATTCCAATAGATAATGTTAAGCAGTTAGTTGGAAAAGATCTTGAGATACATATAAAGGAATTAGAAAAAAAGATGAATACATTTGCATCTAATTTGGAATTTGAAGATGCTGCAACTGTTCGTGATGAAATTAATAGATTAAAAGCAAAACAAATGGGTTTAAATAGAAAAGCATTAGAAAGATAAAATGGCGGAAGAATATATTAATTTTTCTCAGAAAAACGATACAGGTATAATAAAACTCAACAGACCTAAAGCTTTAAATGCCCTTAATTATGATATGGCTGAAATTTTTTTAAAAAAATTGAATGAATGGGATCTAGAAAATTCAATAAAAAGAGTTTTAGTATATGGTGAAGGAAATGCTTTTTGCGCTGGTGGAGATGTAAAAAATCTTTTTCTATCTTCTAATAAAAATAATTTAAAAGAAATATTTTTTCAAAAAGAATACACTTTAAATAATGCTATTAATGAATTTAAAAAAGATTATTTGAGTATTTGGAATGGAATTGTTATGGGAGGAGGCGTCGGTTTATCAATGTATGGCAAATATAGAGTAGCAACACAAAACACAAAGTTTGCTATGCCTGAAAGTGCAATAGGTTTTTTCCCAGATGTAGGAGCAAGTTATTTTTTATCTAAATTAAATAGAGGTGTAGGATTATTTCTAAGCCTCACAGGATTTGCTATCAATGCTCGTGATGTTATGGATCTTGGTTTAGCAACTCATTACTCTGATGCAGATAACATTGAAGAAATAAAAAAAAATTATATACAAACGGGGAATATAGAAAATACTAATCAATATCCTAAATTAGATTCTATAATTGATAAAAATAAAAATTTTATTGAAGATATTTTTCAAAATAATTTAATTGATATTTTTTATCAATTAAAAAATTCTAAAGATGAGTTTGGTAAAAAAATATATTCTCATTTACTTACCCGGTGTCCAATGAGTCTAGCTATTTCTATAGAATTACTTAATAATGCTAAATCTAAGTCTTTAAAAGAATGTTTAGAAATGGAATATCAACTTTGCCAACATATGGTTTATAGAAATGATTTTGATAATGGAGTTGATGCAGTGTTAGTAAGTAAGACACATAAACCTAAATGGAGCCCCTCATCTATAGAAAATATAAATTTTGATGAAGTTGATAAAATGTTTGAACCTCACGTAGAAAAATTATACTTGTAATTATGGTTTCATCTTTACCTAGTTCAGCGAAAGTAGTTATAATAGGCGGAGGAGTAGCTGGTTGCTCAGTAGCCTATCATCTTGCCAAATTTGGATGGAAAGATATTGTTTTATTAGAAAGAGATCAATTAACTTCAGGAACTACTTGGCATGCTGCAGGGCTAATAGGACAGATTGGTTCATCAGCAACAATTACCAAGTTAAGAAACCATTCATTAAATTTATACAAAGAACTTGAAAAAGAAACAGGCTTATCAACAGGACTTAAACAAAATGGATCTTTAACTGTTGCAACTACTAAAGGTAGATTAGATGAGTTAAAGAGGCAGGTAAACACTGCTCAACTTTTTAATATCGATGCAAGAGAAGTAAGCAATGATGAAATTTCAGAAATTTATCCGGTAATTAATACAGAAGATATAATTGGAGGAGTCTTTATTCCCAAAGATGGACAAGCAGATCCAGTGGGAGTAACAAATGTTCTAGCTAAAGGAGCAAAACAAAATGGTGCAAAAATTATTGAAAATTGTTTAGTTAAAAAAATACTAACAAAAAATAATAAGATTGGAGGTGTAGAGACTAATCAAGGAAAAATTGAATGCGAATATATAGTTCTTGCTTCAGGTATGTGGTCTAGACAAATAGCTGCTGAGGTTAATGTAAGTGTTCCTTTATATCCGGTAGAACACTTTTATATTTTAACTGAACCTATAGATAATTTAAATAAATCACTTCCTGTGTTAAGAGATTACAATCATTGTCTTTATATAAAGGAAGATGCAGGTAAGTTTTTAGTAGGAATATTTGAACCAAATGCAAAACCAGCTTTTACAAAAACTAATATAGTCCCAAATGACTTTTCTTTTGCTGAATTGCAGGAAGATTTTGATCATTTTGAACCATATTTAATGCATGCAGTAAAAAGAATACCCAACCTTGAGACTGCAGGAATTAGAAAATTCTTTAATGGGCCTGAATCTTTTACTCCTGATACAAACTATTTGTTAGGTGAAACACCTGAAATTAAAAATTTTTTTGTTTGTTGTGGTTTTAACAGTATTGGAATTGTTAGCGCAGGAGGTGCAGGAAAGGTTACAGCAGAATGGATGATTAATGGAGAAGTTAATGAAGATGTTTTCTCTCTTGATATTACTCGATTTGAAAAATTTCATTCTGAAACAAATTTTATAATTGATAGAGCTGCAGAAAGTTTAGGTAATCAATACGCTATGCATTGGCCATATAAACAACAAAAAACATCACGAAATATCAAAACTTTTCCTTATCATGATTTGTTAAAAAAAGAAGGTGCTTGCTTTGGTCAAGTAGCTGGGTTTGAAAGTCCTTTATGGTATGCAATAGATGGAGAAAAGCCAGAATTTAAATATAGTTTTGGATATCAAAATTGGTACAAATCTGCACAAAACGAAACTATAAATACGAGAAAAAATGTTGGTTTTTTCGAATTAACTCCTTTTGCGAAATTTGAAATTGAAGGTGAAGCTGCATATTCATCTCTTCAATACTTATGTTCTAATGATATTAAAAATAATGATGGTGCAATTACATACACACAAATGCTAAATTCTAAAGGAGGAATAGAAGCTGATCTATCAGTAACATGTATATCAAAAAATAAATTTAGAATTATAACTGGCTCAGGTGTGAGAGAGCATGATAAAAAACATATACTTCGTTATTTAGATCAAGATGTTAAATTTACTGATATTACAGATAGTTATTCTTGTTTTGGAATTTTTGGACCTAAAAGTAGATCATTACTTACTCAAATGGTTGGAAATGAATTTGAAAATAATAAATTTCCCTTTGGTACGGGAAAATTTTTAAAAATTAATAATATTGATATTTGGTTTCAAAGGCTTTCATACGTTGGAGAGTTAGGTTGGGAATTATATATACCAATAAAAGAATCTAAAAAAATTTATGAGATAATTAATAATATAGGTAAAAATTTTAATATGGTTCATGCAGGTAGACTTGCCATGGATATTATGCGTATGGAAAAAGGTTATCTACATTGGGGACATGATATTTCACCCGCAGAAAACCCTTATGAATCAGGTTTAGATTTTGCTGTAAAAGAAAATAAAGATTTTGAATTTCTTGGGAAAAAAAGTTTATTAAATAATAAATCTAATCAAAAAAAACAGCTGGCGATGTTTATTTTAATAGACTCAAATCCTGGTAATCCTTTGTTGCTTCATGATGAACCAATTTATTATAAAGAAAATATTATAGGTGAAACTACATCTGGAAATTATTCTTTTTGCTATAATAAAAATATGGCTTTTGGATATATAGACTCAAAAATAAATAAAAATGATATGAAAAATGAAATATTTCAAATTGAAGTATCTAAAGTGAAATATGATGCAAAACTTCTACTTTTACCTTTGCATGATCCAAAAAATAGTAAAATTAAAAGTTAAATTGTCTTATAAATTAGATATAATTTAGATTAATATTATGAATATAAAAGATTCTATAAAAAAATTGCCATTATGGAAAAATGAAATTTCTATAGACAGTATAACGGGTGGAATAACTAATCAAAATTTTTTAGTTACAGATGGTCAAAAAAAATATTTTGTTAGAATTGGAGAGGATATATTTGAACATTTAGTAATAAGAAAAAATGAAATTATTGCTAGTCAAGCTGCATCATTGGCAAATATAGCTCCTAAGTTAATTTATTCTTCAAAAGGAATCATTGTTTTTGAATATATAAAATCAGTGACTTATAACTCAGAATTAGTAATTAAAAATTTAGACAAAATTATTAAAATTATAAAAAATATTCATATAGAAATTCCTAAATTTATTATTGGTGATCCCCCTTTATTTTGGGTATTTCACGTTGTTAGACATTATTCAAATTTTTTAAAAGAGAATAACAGCCCTTACATTAAAAAATTAGATGAATTAATTATAAAGAGTGATCAACTAAACAAAATTGCCTCACCTTATGAAATAGTTTTTTGTCATAATGATTTCTTGCCAGCTAATTTTATAGAAAATGAAAATAAAGTCTGGGTAGTTGATTGGGAATACGCTGGGTTCAATACACCTCTATTTGATTTGGGTGGTTTAGCTTCTAATAATGAATTTTCAAATGAACAAGAAATATATTTACTTGAAAATTATTTTGATCAAAAAATATCAGCTGAAAAAATGTCAAAATATTTAGCTATAAAATGTGCTTCACTACTAAGAGAAACTTTATGGAGTATGACTTCAGAAATTACTTCAAAAATAGATTTTGATTATAAAAAATACACAGATGAAAATTTAAATAAATTTGAAGATGAGTTTAAAAAAATTCAGTAATGAAAATTACAAAATTTTTATTTTTTTTTCTTTTTATTCTAATATTAATTAGTATCATTGTAATTTATAATTTAAATAAAAATTATAACATAGAAAAAATTATAAATAATTTAGAAAAAGATCTTAATGCAAAAATTGTATTAAATGAAGAACCTGACTGGGTTTTTTTACCTAAAATACAATTAAATGTTAAAAGTAAAATAGAAAATAATTTAAATATTTATTCATCAAAAGAAATTAATATTTCTTTTATACAGTCTTATAACTTTTCTCCCTTAAATTTTAAAATAGATAGTAATTCTTTTTTTATTAAAGGTCTTGAAATTAAATCTTTAGAAGCCTACGGGAATTATATTTTTAATGATAAAAAAATTATACTAAAAAATTTAACTGGGAAAGTAGGTGATGGTAAATTTTTTTTAAATGGAAATATAAATAATTCAGAATTAGAAAAAATAAATATAACAGGAGATATAAAAAATTTACATTTAAATCAGATATTAAGACAATTAAATTTAGCTAATTGGGAAAGAATAGAAATAAAGCTATCCTCCAATCAGTTTAAATTTAACTCTAAAAAAAATAATATATTGCAAAGTGCTGAAGCGTCTGTGCCAATAAATGGAAGTATGTATTTTGCCGTAACAGAAGAAGAAAGATTTGGAATTGCCTTCCTTAGATTATTAATTGAAAAAATGCCAAATTTAAGTAATTTAAGTAAATCCTTAACTCAAATAATTGATGGATTTGATGGGAAACCTGCTCTTTTTAAAGGTGATTTAAATATAAAAAGCGGATTAATTCAAACTGATAACTTAAATGTCAAAAATCAAAATAATCGAATAGATATTAAAGGATCCTACGATATGATTGCAGATCTTTTTGATGTCAAAATTCTTTTTTTTGAATCAGATAATTTAGTTGTAGAAGCCTTAGTTCTTGGCAATATAGAAAATCCTTCTATACAAATAGTTAATGAAAATATTATTTCAAATAATAAAGATGAAAATGTAGATCTAAAAAAAGTTTTTGATGAAGGTATTCAATCACTAATTGATAAGCTTCTTGGAACAAATGAGTAGCCTATATTCAACAATTTTTAGCGTTTTTGGATATATAATTTTAGGTTTTATATTAAAAAAAATTAATATCATTCCTGATTACATTACAAATAAATTTAATTTTATTTGTTTTAATATTTTGTTACCTATAGCGCTAATCAGCAATTTTTGGCGAATAAAATTTCCAGAAATAATTTTATTTGAATTATTGTTAGTTTTTTTTGGATCTGGAATAATAATTTTTATAATTGGATTTTTTTTTAGTAAGAAAATTTTTAATTTTAAAACTGATGATAGTGCACTATTTGGACTAGGAAGTTGTTTTGGAAACTCTGTAGCTTTTGGTATTCCTCTTATGTACTCAATTTTAGGACCAATAAACTCTATGCCTTATATGGTACTAGTATTATTTCATGGATTAATACATTTTACATATGCAACTTTAATAATTGAGGGGTATAGAAATAGAGAAGAAACAAACTTTTTAAAATTATTCAAAATAATAATTGGGTTACTAAAAAATATTGTTTTATTTGGAATGTTTATTGGAATTTTACTAAATTATCTTGAAATACCTTTACCAAATTCTTTAAATATTTTTTTACTACCTATTTCAAAAATAGCATTACCAGCAGTTTTAATAAGCCTAGGTTTTTCTTTAGCAGGATTTAAGATTATGAGTGAAATTCGATATTCTATTATTTTAACCATTTTGAAAAACTTTCTTTTTCCATGTATTGCATTTGTTTTAGCAAAATTTATTTTTGTAATGCCTAATCAATTAGTCTTCATAATCACAACTGCGGCAGCACTTCCAAGTGGATCTCAAACCTATTATTTTAGTTACCGATATAATTCCTTACAAAAAATTATTTCTTCAAATATAGTTTTAAGTACATTTGTAAGTTTTTTTACAATTTCATTTATATTTCTATTATTTGGATATTAAGCTGAATTATTATTATAATTTAGTAATTTTTGTTTTGCTTTCAAAGTAGATTTACTTTTTGGAAAAATTTTAATAATTTCATCATAAATCTTAACAGCTTGATCGACTTTTCCTTTTTGAAGAAAAATTAATATCATACCGTCCATAGCTCCAAAATGGCGTGGTTCTAATTTTAATGTGGTATTTATATCAGTCATTGATTTATCATATTCTCCCAACATATAAAAAACTGTTGCTCTCTTATTCCATGCTTCAGCAAAATTAGGGTTCTTTTCAATCACTTTTGAAAAAAATTTTATTGATTCTTTTAAATTACCATTATGCATTAATCCAATACCACGAAAAAAATCAGCATTTATTTTAGGGTCGTTAGTTTCATGCCATATATCCCAAATTTTTAGTTTAATTGTTTTTATTTTTGTTTCATTTTCTGTGATGAGTAATTGTGAAAATAAAATTTCTAACCGTTGGTCGTATTGATCTGCTTTTACGCTTAAGCAAAAAAACATTATAATAATTAAAATTCTCAACATTAAAAATATATGGTAGAATAATTTATTTTAAAACGCAATAAATTGAAATATGATTGATCTTTACACATGGCCTACTCCTAATGGTCGTAAAATAAGTATATTACTCGAGGAATTAAAAATTCCTTATAAAGTTCATTTAATAGATATTAATAATAATGAGCAATTCAATAATAATTTTTCTAAAATTTCTCCTAGTAATAAAATTCCAGCTATTGTTGATAAAAAAAATGGAGAAAGTATTTTTGAAACAGGTGCAATTATGCTTTATTTATCTAATAAAAATAATAAATTTTGTTCTAAAAAATATTATTGGGAAATAATGCAATGGTTTTTTTATCAAATTTCCCAGGTAGGTCCTTTTTTAGGGCAGGCTCACCAATTTCTTTATTATCATAAGGGCCAAAGTCTTTTTGCAGAAAAAAAATATAAAGATTATGTCAAAAGAGTTTATGATACACTTGATAAACGTTTAGAAGAAAATGAATTTCTTGGAGTTGAATATTCTATAGCAGACATTGCAACTTGGCCATGGATAGCTAGATTTGAAATTCATCAAACTAATTTAAAAAAATATAATAATATCCTTAGATGGTATAAAATAATTGCCAAAAGAACAGCTGTTATAAAAGGTTATCATCTGGGTAAAGAAGATAAAGAAATTCCTCAGCCTTAAATTTTATATATAAAAACAGAAATAGCAGTACCTATTAGTAATAAGGCTAATAAAAATTCAATTATTTTTTTCAATTTGCTATTAGTTAAATATAATCGAATAACACTTCCTCCAAAAGCCCAAATACTTATTGAAGGTATATTAATGATGGTTGACATTATAACCATGAAAAGAGTTCCAAAAATTAGATTTTCTTTTTCTGGGTAAAATAAAGATACCGCTGTTATGCATATTACCCAAGCCTTAGGATTAACAAATTGAAATAATATTGCTTCATAATATTTTAAGGGTCTTGATTTTTCTTCATTTGAAGCAACATTTAAAGATCCAAACATTTTATATGCTAAATATAAAATATATGCAGAACCAACATAACGCAGAATATCAAGTAAAATTGGAAAGGATGTAAATAAACTCCCTAATCCCAAACATACAAGAGCCAATTGTATACCATGACCAGTAGGTATGCCCAATATATTAGGGATAGATCTAAAAAATCCAAATTTAATTCCAGAGGTGGTTAAAATACTATTATTAGGTCCGGGAGTTGCATACATTACAAAATTATATGCACTTATTGCAACAATTAGCTCCCAGGTTATCATAAATTGTTAATCTCTAAAATTTATAAACTGTATAGGAATACCCACATTAGATTCTTCGATCATTTTCATAACAGATTGAAGATCATCTTTCTTTTTACCATCTACGCGTAATTCATTACCATTTATTTTAATTTGTACTTTAATTTTTGAACTTTTTACATCCGCAGTAATTTTTTTTGCAATAGCTTGTTCTATGCCATCAACAAATTTATAGGATTGCCTAACTTTATTACCCCCAGCTTTTTCCAAACTAGATTTACTTATACATAAAGGATCAACCTTTCTTCGAACTAGATGCGTAATAATTAAATCATGAACTTGATTAACTTTTAGTTCATCATCTGTAATAACAATTAAATCATTCTCTTTACGTTCTATGGTTGTGTCAGATCCTTTAAAATCATAGCGGTTAGTAATTTCACGAATAGCATTTCCTATAGCATTATCAATTTCTTGAAAATCTAATCTATTTACTACATCAAAGCTTGGCATAAATTAAAGAAGTTATATTAATTTATGTCATCCTCCAAATCATCTGGCAACTCTTTTTTTGTGCTTAGACGTCCTAATTTTTTCATCTTTTCAACTTTTTTAGTTAAGCTTCCAGGTCCATCTTGCAATCTTTGTTTTGCTTCATCCATTTTAATTTTTGCTTTTTCAATAGATTGATTAGCTTGAATAAAAGATTCATAAACATTAACTGTCTTATCATAAATTTCTGTAGCAGAACCTGCTATATCCTTAATAGTTTTAGTTTGTTTATCTACACGCCACATATTTTCTACAGCTTTTAATAAAAAAGGAAGGGTAGAAGGGCCAACAATAATAATTTTCTTTTTCCAAGCATCTTCAATTATCTTAACTCCTTCACTATACAAAGACAACAAAGCCGGCTCAGTAGGAATAAACATAAGCACACTATCAACAGTATTTATTTCATACAAATTTGAGTAATTATCTTTAGTCAAATCTCGCACAAATGTTTTAACTGACTCTAAAAATTTTTTAAGATAAAGTTTTTTTTCTGTTTCATTTTTAGTATTTGCATAATCGTGCCAAGAGTTTAGTGAAACTTTTGAGTCAATAATAATATCTCTATTTCCTGGCATATGAACAACTACATCTGGTTTTTGAAGATTTCCCTCAGAATCTGTATATGCTTTCTGTGTTTCATATTCTTCTCCTTCCCTAAGACCAACACTATCTAATATATTCTTTAAAACAAATTCTCCCCATGGACCTTGTTGTTGGGCCCCTCCTCTAATTAGAGTATTTTCAATACGATCTTGAGCAAGATTAAAGTTTTGTAATGATTGTTGAATAGACTGCATGTGGTTTTTTAAGGATAGTAAATCATCATCTTTTTCTTCGTTTTTTTTCTTTGAAGAAGTTAAAATTGTGTACAATAAAATAATAGCAGCTGAGCCAAAAAAAAATCCAAATAAGAAAAAAATAATTTGATTGCTAGTTTCCATAAATAAAAATAAATTAATAATAAATTAAAATATATTAATTGCCCATAGTATAGAAAAATATATTACCAAATATCGGCCTACTTTTCCAATAGATACCAAAACCAAGAATGGAAGAAATGAATATCTTAATATACCTGCTGCAAAAGTTATGGGATCACCTATAAACGGAACCCAGGACAATAATAATGACCATTTTCCATATTTGTTAAAAAGTTCTGTTCCTTTTTGAATTTTATTTTTCTTAATTGGAAACCAAGGTTTTTTAATAAAATAATTTACATAATATCCACATACCCAATTAAATACTGATCCAAGAATATTACCTATAGAAGCTGAGATAAGTAGTAATAAGTTATTATATTTATCAAGAGACAAGAGAGAGGCAAAATATAGTTCTGAGCCAAATGGAATTATAGTTGCAACCATAAAACTTACGGCCAATAAAGTAAGGTAAATCACAAACTATATTTATTAGACTAAAATATTTAATTTGCCCAATAATGATTTTTAAAAATAGGCTCTTTTCATATAATATAATTACTATATGAACTTAGTATATGACTAAAGGTTTTGATAATTTAGAATTTGAAATGCGAGTAAAAAGAGCTCGTGAACTAATGGAAAAAAATAATATAGATATATTATTGTTAACCACTCCACATAATTTTCGTTATTTCTCTGGATTAGATTCTTATTTTTGGGAAAGTCCAACTAGACCTTGGTTTTTATTAATTCCTCAAAACTCTGATCCAATTGCTTTAGTTCCCTCTATTGGTCAAACGGCTTTAGAGAAAACGTGGTTAAAAAATATTAAAACTTGGTCTTCACCTAATCCAAAAGATGAGGGAATAACTCTATTGAAAGATACTATTTTAAATTTGCTTCCAAATAATGGGGTCGTAGGTTGTGAACTAGGTCATGAAAGTCATTTGAGAATGAGTATTAATGATTTCGATATGTTAAGAAAAGATCTATCAAAAATAGAATTTATTAATGCCAGTAAAATTATTTGGGAATTAAGAATGATTAAATCTCATAATGAAATTAAAAAAATAAAGAAAATAATCTCACTAACCAGTAATGTTTTTGATAATTTGCCAAAAAAAATTAATATAGGAATGTCAGAAATTGAAATATGTAATATTTTTAAAAAAGAACTTATTGAAAATGGTGCTGAACATACTTTATATATTTCCTGTGCATCAGATAAAGGAGGATATGATCAAATAATCTGTAGTCCTTCTAATAAAAAAGTTGAGGACGGAGACATATTAATAATCGATACAGGAAGTACTTTTGATGGATATTTTTGTGATTTTGATCGTAATTTTGGTTTTGGAAAAATAAGTAAAGAATCTCAAGATGCTTATAAAGTTTTGTGGGAAGCTACCGAAGCAGGATTACAAAAAATAAAACCTGGATGTTCTTGTTCAGATATAAGTAATGCTATGATGGAAATTTTAAAAAAATCAGGATTAAAATCAAATAGTGTGGGTAGAATGGGTCATGGTTTAGGATTGCAAGTAACTGAGCCTCCAAGTATACATTCTGATGATAAAACCATATTAAGAGAAAATATGATTATTACAATTGAACCATGTTTTGAATATCTTCCTAGCAAAATGATTGTTCACGAAGAAAATATATTAGTTACCAATAATGGTTTTGAATTATTAACATCCAGAACACCTGAAAGAATACCAATTATAGATTAAGATAAAATGAAAGGAATTTTATTGTGAAATTAGAATCATCTAAATTAGAGTTAAGTGAACAAATGATAAAAACCTGCTTAGAAATGGAGACAAGAGATATAAACCAAGGAACATCTGGTAATCTATCGATGAGATTTAATAATGGTTTTTTAATTACTCCTTCTTCTATGCCTTACAATGAAATGAAACCTGAAGATATTGTAGAAATGGATTGGGAAGGAAAATTTATTGGTAAACAGCCTTCTTCTGAATGGAGATTCCATAGAGATATACTAAAAGAAAGAAAAGATATAAATGTTGTTTTGCATTGTCATTCTATTAATGCCACAGCTTTATCTTGTCATAATAAAGATATTCCTGCTTTTCATTATATTATTGGTCTTGCTGGAGGAAATAATATTCGGTGTGCAAAATATGCAACTTTTGGATCTCAAGAATTATCTGATAATGCACTAATTGCTTTAAGGGATAGATTAGCTTGTCTGTTAGGACATCATGGAATGATATGTCTAGGTAAAACATTCAAACAAGCTTTATGGCTTGGTAGTGAAGTAGAGGCTATGTCAAAAATTTATATTAAGGCATTATCGATAGGAAATACGCAAATATTATCAGAAAAAGAAATGGAAAAAGTTGTAAAACAAATGGAAAGAATGAGTTATGGTAAGGGACCTGAGCCAGAAGGCTCAAATGATATAGCTAGACCCAAAAATGGCTAAGGATATAATTATTGGTATCGATGCAGGTACTTCAATATTAAAAGTAGTAGCTTTTACATTAAATGGTAAAGAAATTGCATCTTCTTCAATAAAAAATATATACAAAACTTCTCATGGTGGTCAGGCTACTCAATCTCTTGATACTACATGGAAGAATTGTATAAAAATTATCTCAGAATTAAAAAATAAAATAAATAATTTTAAAGATAGAGTGGCCATAATTTCAGTTACTGGACAAGGTGATGGTACATGGTTAATAGATAAAAAAGGTAAACCTGTATGTGATGCTTGGCTTTGGTTAGATTCAAGATCTTCTGATATTGCAAAAAAATTATCTAAATTAAATTCAGAAAAATTGAGATTTGATCTAACTGGTACTGGAATATTTGCTGGTCAACAAAGTAGTCAAATATCTTATATGGATAAAAATAATCCAGAGATTTTAGATCAATCAAGTACAGCTTTTCATTGTAAAGATTGGATATATTTCAAACTAACAAATGTAAGAGCTACAGATCCATCTGAAGCATGTTTTACTTTTGGAAATTTTAGAACTCGTCAATATGATGAAAATGTTATTGATGGTTTAGGGTTAACTAAAAGAAAAAATCTATTACCTGATATAATAGATGGAAGCAAAGTTACCCATCCACTAAGTGATAATGTAGCTACCTTAATTGGCTTGAATTCTGGTACACCTATTGCATTAGGGTATATTGATGCTGTTTGTACTTTTTTAGGAAGTGGTGGATTAGATATAAATAAAGATGTGGGAAATTCTATTTTAGGTACAACTGGAGGACATATGAAGGCAACAGAAGTTTCTCAAATTGTACCTAACTCAAATTTAAAATCTGGATATATTATGCTCTTACCAATAGAGAACTTGGCTTTACAGTTTCAAACAAATATGTCTGGTACTCTAAATATTGATTGGTTAAAATTTCTAATAAAAGATATTTTTAATGATTTTGATTTGAATCTTAATGATAATGAATTTATTAAAAAAATTGATCAATGGTTAAAAAAAGCAGAGCCTGGTAAATTAATTTATCATCCATATATTTCTGAAGCAGGAGAAAGAGGTCCTTTTGTTAATACTAAAGCTAAAGCAAGTTTAATTGGTCTTCGATCAAATGATAAGTTTCCTGAAATTGTTCGGTCATTTGTTGAGGGATTATGTTTTGCTAGTCGTGAATGTTATACAGCAATTGGAAAAATACCAAATGAAATTCGACTTGCTGGAGGCGGTTCACAATCTAAAGTTTTAAGAGAAATCTTTTCTTCAGTTTTAAAAGTCACAATAAGAACATCAAATAGAAAAGAATCAGGTGCTGCAGGCGCTGCGATGATAGGAGCTATGGCTTTAGGAATATATAAAGATTGGAATTCTTGCATAGAAGATTGGGTAGACCCATTTTTAGGTAAATTAGAAAAAAATAATAAAAACTTAGTTCAAGTATATGACGATGTATATGATATCTATTTAGATAGCAGGAATAGAATTCAACCAATATGGGAAAAAATTAATTAGAAATTTATAAAATTGTTTCTATTTTAGGCATAAGATTTATTAATTCTTTTGTATATTGATGACTTGGATTGTTAAAAAGTATTTCTGTATTTTCAATTTCACATAAATTTCCATTTTTTAAAACTGCAATTCTATCACACATTTGCCTAATTACTGGTAAGTCATGACTTATAAATAAAATTG
>Ga0208261_1000212_pt1 | contig 24927 bp, 22 predicted proteins | sample Knorr_S7_td_DCM__FD_185595 | JGI IMG/M metagenome (GOLD analysis project Ga0208261, IMG submission 185595) | Marine microbial communities from Southern Atlantic Ocean transect - Knorr_S7_td_DCM_ad_131m_LV_B (SPAdes) (version 3) | ecosystem: Environmental > Aquatic > Marine > Oceanic | place...
ACCACCGGTACGGGCGAATGCGCGCTTACGCTCAAAGTAAGCTAGCGAATTTGGTCTTTACCGCTGAACTTGATCGAAGGCTTCATAGAGCGGGAAGAACCGAAACCCTTTCAGTTGCCGCCCACCCAGGCATGGCGCATTCAAATATTGGTTCAAACCTGAACTCAGAATCATATTTTGATCGACTCTTCGAAAAAAGTTTAAAAGCTCTTGGCCCCTATTTTGTGCAATCGACTCTTTCCGGAGCTGTCCCTACCCTTAGAGCTGCAACGGACCCTTCAGCTGCTGGTGGAGACTATTTCGGCCCTAGCGAACGGATGCAAACGCGAGGGTCAGCCGTGAAAGTCCAAGCTAAAAAAGCCGCATACGATGTGCATGACGGACGGGCTCTTTGGGAGCAGAGTGTTGAGCTGACGGGTATAGATTTTTCTGACCTTAATCAGAGTTGATATCTCAGCTCTTGAAGCCTCTGGCATTAAATGTCAAAACTTTGGGCGCTCAAGTAAATGGCGGACATGTCCTGTCTCATTGATGCTTCGTACCGTACGCAAACCGGTTTTAGAAGCTTCAACTCTTGTTACGCTCGTGTAGTCCGGCCTTATTGCTAAGGGGTTTTCCAAACCCCAGAGAATCTGAAGGTAGACGGAAATAACCATCCCATGACAGAAAACAGCTACTGTCTGGCTGGGGAATTCTTCGACAATTTGGTCAAAAGCCGCATGGACACGCTGGCGAAATCCTTCATAGTCACCCTCAAATATGGCTGATGGATCTTTTATGAACTCTTGGATCGATGGTGAGTCGAATGTCATTTCCTCTACAGGGATGTACACCGAACTATTGTGATCTGATTCACGGAGATTGTCGCGCTGTGAGATTTCGGCACCAAGGCGTTTAGCTAAAGGCTGAGCAGTCTGTTGAGCCCGTTTCATAGAACTTGAAACAACGTGATCGATTCTCTCACCTTCTAAAAAATCAGCAATCGCCTCAGCTTGGAGATAACCCGTCTTCGATAGGCCAGGGTCAGCTGGTCCTTCTCCTTCAGACTTCTCTTCGCGCTCAGGGCGCGCGTGCCGTACGATAAGGAGATCCATTGTTAACCTAGGCCTAACACAAAGGTCCAATGTGTTCAACGAGATTCCAGCGAACAGCTGCATCAATGGATCCTTGGAGAAACTTATCGAATCTCTGATGCATTCTTTCCGCTCCGGAACCATGAGCCGATACGTCCTGAAGATATGGGACGCATTGGCAGGAGGCCGGATACAGAATCCCCCATGCGAGGGCTTCTTCGAGTTCCTCTGCCGACCATGTCGGCCCCCCTGACTCTGCAAGTTTTTTCCGGTACAGCGTTAGGAGAGCAGGTTCAGCATCTAGTGTTTCTTGATTATGTGACGCAGCGAGGAGCCAGCCAAGGTCGACACCTGGGTGCGAACGCATGATGCTTTGCCAGTCCAAAATAATAGGGCCGTCTTGATCTATGAGAATATTGTCAAGCTCATAATCAATATGAGTCAGTGTCCAAGGTCGGTCGGCATATCGCCCAAGCCATTCGACGGTATTATTGATCCAACTTTGATCAAGTACTTCGAAAAGGTCTTTGGGGTATCGGTTAGGTTCATTTTCAGCAAGAGTGTTCCATGCAGTTTGTGTCATTTCAATGCCTAGCTGGAGGCTTTCAGCACGCCAGTCAATGAGCCATGGGACCTCCAAAAGACGGTCATCCATCCAAAACTTTCCATGCATAGTTGCAAGATCAGAAACAAGCTTTTCCATCACGGGTATAGAACAGCCTAAGAGAATGTCTCCTTTTTCAGCTTCAAAAATGTGTTCTAGTAGCAGAAACGCTTTTCCTGATTCTGGGTCGAAAAGATTGACCCAGCACTTCGGGACGCGCATATCTATCTCCTGAACAAGATCAGAGTAGAAGCCTGACTCGCGAATATAGAACTGCATGATGGTGTTATACCATCTGGCGGTAACATCATCGAGCGGGCATTTTGCTACAAACGTTGTGGGAAGGTCTTCTCGATCACCTTCTTCCCAAACAACTCTGAAAATTCCGACCTCGCCCATCGCTCCGGTGAAACCATCCATAGGTTTGTGCTCGAGTGACTTGATGGCAGGAAGTGAATGACCAGCGTCGTGGAGCTGCGTTGTCAACCATTGTGCCGTGACTCCCGCCAGTGTCCCCGGAATATCTGCCATCTGTATCTCCAACTAGTCGATTTCATACTAGTCAGGCGAAGCTCGCAGTGAGGAGTCCTCAGGGAACTTGGCTATCTGTTGGTAACTCTGATGGACCCGCTAAGTAGAAAGTGAAGTAGTGTGGAGTTCCCATGCTTTCTGCAACCTTCTCTCATAAACTTTCGACAAGCGTTTGGACATATGTAGCATTTACAGGTTTGACATTCGGGGCTGGTGCCCTGTTGGTTAAGAAACTTACCAATGATGGGATTGACCCTTTCACCATTACATGGATCCCGTTTCTGATAAGCGGAGCTTTGGCCCTCGGGACTGGATACAGGCGAAACCAGTTATCGAAAGCTGCGGTGTTTCCAGGGATACTTCTGGGTGTCCTTGCAGGAGCAGGCCCTTCGCTAATTTTCAATTATGGGTTCGATAAGCTTCCAGCTGGCATTGTTACTCTCCTTATCTCCCTAGGACCTATTTTCACTGCGATTGTTGCCCATTTTGTTTTTGATGACGAACGATTCAACTCTATGAAAGGAGCTGGCCTTGTCCTGGCCTATGGCGGAGTAATGATGCTGACCATCGATTCAGTCGGAGAGAAAGGATCGCTTAGCGACATCCTGATTGTTCTCGCCGGGTCAGCGCTTGGCGGATCTGCAGGTGTTCTTGTCCGTTACTATTCTCTTCGGCATGAGCCGATGGCCCTTATCGCCCCCAATTTATTTACTGCTGGGATCGTTGCTTTGATTCTGACATACGCGATGGATATGGCGACACAACCATCCGGAGGTTTCGCCGCATGGCATTTCGTCGCATTGTTTTTTTTCGGAATAACAACGTTTTTGGCTTTTCTGGCTATATTTCGGGCGAATCAACTTGGCACGACAGGCCAAGTTTCAGTCATTGGGTATTTCCTTCCACTATTCGGGGTTATCGGAGGGATGGTATTTTTTAAAGAAGATGCAAGTTGGCCACTTCTCGTTGGTGGAATGTTAATAGTGGTGTCGATGGGGTTAATCGGGCGCGGCTCCAAAGGGCTTCCCACTGTCGACTCCGAGTAGGTTTAGCTATATGGAAAGTAACCTTTTTGAAGTGCTGCGCAAACCGAGCGATGGGCAGTCTGAACAAATTTTCCTTCGCGTCCCTGACGGAGAACCACTGACGTATTCTGAATTTTTTAAGATGTCCGGACGATACTCTACTGCGCTTCATGCATGTGGGGTAAAGGAGGGAGACAGAGTCCTTGTTAAGGTCGAGAAATCTATCGACGCTTTGGCTCTCTATCTTGCCTGCCTCCAATCCGGAGCAATATACGTTCCCTCAAACCCAAGGAACACGGTTGAAGAAACAGAGTACCTATCTCAAGATGCTGAACCTTCACTTGTAGTCTTTTCGCATGGGTGCACCCAGAGCGTGAATACACGATCTGAAACACTTGGAAAAATGAATGGAAGCCTGACCTCGTTGGCGGAGTCGCTTGACGGAACAGACCAGGTTACCCAACGTTCAGGTTCCGATCTTGCAGCGATGCTCTATACCAGTGGAACGACAGGTAAACCCAAAGGAGCGATGCTCTCACACCGGGGCTTAATTGCTAACGCCATTGCGCTTCATGAGATCTGGGGGTTCGAATCAGAAGACATCCTGCTGCATTGTCTACCGATCTTTCATGTTCATGGCCTTTTCGTAGCTCTCCATTGTTCGATGCTGAGCGCATCGGAAGTTATCTTTCTTGACAAATTTGAACCCGATACCATTCTTGATCACCTTCAGGAGGCGACTGTTATGATGGGCGTTCCGACCCATTACATACGTCTACTTAGCACTAGTCGATTTGACTATGACCTGTGTGCCCATATGCGTCTCTTTACTTCTGGATCAGCCCCCATGTCCACCCTCGTTCATGAAAAGTTCCAAAGACAAACAGGTCACCGGATTCTTGAACGTTACGGGATGACCGAAGCAGGAATAATTACTTCGAATCCACTTCTGGGAGAAAGAATCCCAGGGACAGTGGGCTTCCCACTCCCGGGGATGGAACTTCGCGTCGTACAAGATGATCGTGAATGCGGCATTGGCGAGTTAGGAGTTGTTGAGATACAAGGAGATCATTTGTTTTCCGGATACTGGAAGCAGCCAGAGAAGACTGCTGCAGCATTCTCAGAGGATGGATTTCTTATCACTGGAGATATCGGATGTCTAGATGAGAACGGGAGGTTATCTCTTCAGGGGCGATCTAATGACATGATGATTTCTGGAGGAGAGAATATCTACCCCAAAGAAATTGAACTCTTCCTTGAAGAGTTCCACGGCATTGCTGAATGCACAGTTACTGGCCTTCCTCACCCAGATCTTGGTGAGGCTGTGACTGCATTCCTAATCGTAAATGGAGAATTCTCAGAGTCTGCAGTAGATCAATATCTTCAATCTCGTATTGCGAACTATAAGAAGCCCAAAAAATATGTCATTGTTGATGATCTTCCCCGAAACGCTATGGGTAAAATTCAAAGATCAAAATTACGCGAAGAGTATTCATCTCTTTTCTCTGATGCAGAAAACCACAATTAGGAACCCTTGAGCGACACACCCCCCGAACTAGAGAAAGCGAAGCTTTCTGATGCCATAAGCGCCTTAAAGATCCGAGACTTTCGGCGCTTCTGGTTCGCTGGGCTTATCTCAAATAGTGGCGGCTGGCTGCAAGGGCTGGCTTCACCGTTCATTATGTACGAGATGACTGAATCAGGAACGTGGGTTGGAACCTCTGTCTTTGCCCTCATGATTCCTATGGCGCTTGTCGGCCCTTTCGCAGGACCGATGGCCGACCGACTATCACGAAGACAGATCCTTCTTGTTTGTGAAATTTTTCTGGGCGTCATAGCTATCTCGAATGCTGTGTTCTGGTGGTCTGGTGTGAGAGAGCCGCTCGTTTATGTAGGTATCAACATTATCTATGGATTCGCTAACGGTTATGCTCTCCCCGCCTGGCAAGCTTACGTCGCCGACCTTGTCCCTAGAGATGTTCTAATGAACGCGATTACCTTGAATTCCACACAGTTCAATGCAGCTAGAGCTATCGGCCCTAGCCTTGGAGGAGTCCTCCTCGCTGTTTCCGGTCCAGGATGGGCGTTCTTCGGTAATGGAATTTCATTTTTCTTAGTGTTCTTTACCCTCCTATCTCTTCCAGCTACAGCGGCAAGTCCTTTAGCTGGGCGAAAAGATTCACAATTGAGCCAATTCGCAAAAGGGTGGGCATACGCGAAGACCCAAAAAACCCTAGTCACAGGGTATATAGCGGCAGGTTTGGTCGCGATGCTGGGAGCTCCGCTCATCCAGGTGCATATTATTCTCTTCAGTGAAAAGGTATTTGAAGTCGGCGAATTTAAATTCGGTTTATTGATGTCGACCTACGGTATTGGTGCAGTGATGATTGCCCCGTGGCTTGCGGCATTTGGAACAAGATTTAAAAAATCAAGTCTCTTGGTGGGCTCCCTGGCGCTGTATGGATGCGGTGAATTACTTTTATCTTCTACAGAGGTTTATTACGTCGGCCTGATTAGTATTTTTATCGTAGGCTGCGCTCATCTCATTATGGCAACTACGACTAACACGACATTGCAGCTTTTCGTTCCAGAGCCGGTTCGTGGAAGAGTGATGGCTATGTATCTTATGGTTTTCACAATCGGCGCACCACTTGGGTCTATTATTCAAGGGCCACTAGCTGACCAGTTTGGCTCTCGATGGGTAGTGGCCGTAATGGGCTGCCTATTCATAGTTTCAGCGTTCCTCTTCGCTGTAACAAAGCGTGCAGCGACATTCGATTTCGATGAACCACTGATTTAGAGTTTCACTTTTCCGGAGTTAGGCCACTACTTCCAATCAATATGCTCACGGCCGAGATCGTGTACGTCTCTCACCCCGAGCAGCGCCATTGTCCTTGCCATTCCATCTTGAAGGAAATCCAAAACCCAACCCACTCCCCTCTGACCTGCCGCTCCAAGGCCATAGAACGTGGGACGTCCCGCCATACAAGCTGTTGCTCCAAGAGCCATTGCTTTCACAATGTCGCTGCCTCGTCTAATGCCCCCATCACAGTACACTTCAATTTCTCCGTTTACTGATTGGATAACAGGTTCAATCAACTCAAGAGGAGTGGGGGCATCATCGAGTTGGCGACCTCCATGGTTTGATAGGGCGATTGCGTCTATCTCTTGTGTGGCGGCAATCTTTGCATCTTCAACAGTTTGAATGCCTTTGAGTACTATGGGCCCTTCCCATGCATCTCGGAACCATTCGATATCTTTCCATGAAAGAGACTGGTCAAACTGCGCATTGACATGATCGGCAAGAGTTATGGCTGTTGAGCCATCCTCAGTTCCGGAGCCGACAACATTCGCGAAACGTATCGGGTCGTTTCGCAGCAACCCCCAAGTCCACGCGGGATGCTTTATACCATCGAAGATAGTATCTACCCCTACTTTCGGCGGTAGGGTAAATCCCTTTCTTACGTCACGTTCCCGCCTCCCCAAAACTGCAGTATCGACAGTAATCATGATCGCTTCGAATTGTGCGGCTTTGGCTCGGTCTAGCAGTTCTTTAAGAAGACCTCGGTCTTTCCAGACATAGACTTGGAACCAGTTCCGAGCCGAACTGGAAACTCGACTAGGTTCATCTTTAAAGGTTGGGCCGGCCAGAGTAGCGATTTCTTCGATAGATCGTGTGGCCATGGTTGAGAGCGTGAATGGAATTTGATTTTCGGCAGCTGACCGTGCGACCGCTATCTCCCCTAGAGGGTGAGCTATCCTCGTGAACCCTGTCGGCGAAATAATAAACGGAAAGGACACGGGAACGCCGAGAACATCGGTTGATAGATTTATGTTTGCTACATCTCGTAAGACTCGCGGCTTGAACGTAATCTGGCTGTAGACAGCAGTATTTCGTTGAACCGTTCGTTCATCTTCTGCGGCCCCATCGATGTACCCAAAGACACCCGCCGGAAGTCGACGCATACAGATTTTGCGAAGATCTCCAATATTTGCTGCCTTATTGAGGCGGCGCAGAGCAGAATTTCGCTCAAATCTTCTGAATCGAAGCACTGATTTAACTGCTCTGAACATGTCTGAACCTTACCGACTCTTCTGAAATTTTGTTCATTTAAGATTTGGATCTATTCTCATATCGAGAGTGAAAAATAAGTTCCGCTTACTAAAGGGGTAGATATGGCACAGAATATAGGTGAATTCCTTACAAATCGAGCTCGACGCGATACAGATTTGGAAGCGATTTACGAACCTGCGACCGACAAAAGGCTTTCCTACCGAGAGTTAAATGACCGATCTAATCAGGTCGCGCATTCTTTGAAAGACCTCGGCGTTGCTAAAGGAGATCGTGTTGGGTTACTTCTCATGAACGGAAAGGAGTTTGTCGAAACATTTTTTGCCGTTGCAAAAATTGGTGCGGTGAATGTTCCCCTGAATTGGCGCCTCGTCGCAGACGAGCTTGAATTTATACTCGACGATGCCGGAACAACTGTCTTACTTTTCAGCGAAGAATTCGCTGAACTAGCGTCAGAGCTTCGCGGCCGGGGTGACAAGACCCAAATCTCAAACTGGATACAGGTTGGTGGAGAAACAACAGAAGGCGCCCTTGACTACGACGACTGGATGGGATCCTCTTCCACTACTGAACCCGAAATCGAAGGTAGCGACGACGACCTTGTTTTCATAATGTACACGTCTGGAACGACCGGCCTTCCCAAAGGAGTCATGCACAGCCACGACACAGTCTTATGGGCCAATATTACAAACGCGACAACCGCCGATATGCAACATTACGACCGGTTCCTAAATGCGCTTCCACTATTCCATGTGGGTGCATTAACGCCGATCATAACGTCAGTGTTCGTAGGAGGGTCCATCACATTGATGAAGTCTTTCGACCCCGCAGCATCTTGGGACTTGATTCGCGATGAAAAGATAAATACGACACTGATGGTCCCAGTCATGTTGCAATTTATGCTTCTGACCTACGACGCAGAAAATCATGACCACACGACACTCCGAAATGTGATCAGTGGAGCTGCCCCAGTCCCTGTATCTCTTATTGAGACGTACACAGAAATGGGTATAGAGATTCATCAAGTGTACGGCCTCACTGAAACATGTGGACCTGCCTGCATTATCTCATCTGAAGATGCTGTAACAAGAGCAGGGTCAACTGGTAAGGCCTTTACATTCACTGAAGTCCGAGTTGTTGATGAAGATGGAAACGAGTGCGCCCCTGATGAAGCTGGCGAAGTTGAAGTTAAAGGCCCACACATCATGGTCGGATATTGGAACAGGCCTGAAGCGAATGCTGAAACGCTTGTTGAAGGTTGGTTAAAGACAGGCGATATCGCAACGATGGACAGTGACGGTTTCGTAACGATCGTCGACCGGGTGAAAGATATGCTGATTTCAGGTGGAGAGAACGTCTATCCGGCTGAAATTGAAAACGTTCTTCTTTCACACGAACTGATCAATGACGCTGGAGTGATAGGTATCCCATCAGAGAAATGGGGCGAATCACCATTAGCTGTCATCGTCAGAGCTGACGAGAGCCTCTCTGAGCAGGATGTGATAAAGCATTGCGTAGGGAAGCTCGCACCATTCAAAACAGTAAAAGCAGTTGAGTTTGTTGATGTGATCCCGCGTAACGCCAGCGGAAAAATCCTAAAGCGCGAACTCCGAGAGATGTTCACATACGACGCGGAAGAGTAACGTTACGAAAGTAACGATAGGGCCGTCTCGGTGAATTTCGGAAGGGCATCAGCAATCAGCGCCATGCGTTCATCTTTGCTATCCCCTACCTTCCATCGATAATGGAGCTGCTGGAGAACGGTGGCGGTTTTCCATTGACCGAAAGCTTCATACCATCCAATGCGGGAAAGGTCGAGTCCCGACACTTGGGCATAGTGTTCAACAATCTCTGAGCGTTTCGGAAGCCCAACTGAGCCGAGACCATCATGACCTCCTCGGGTAACCTCAGGGTCATCGTCGGGGTCAGGCCAGTAATTTAGGAGGGTTCCAAGATCGATGAGAGGATCTCCAAGCGTTGTCATATCCCAGTCAAAGATTGCTTCTACTTCATCGGGGTTGTCCGGTCGAAACATGCAATTATCAAGCTTGAGATCGTTATGGACGAATGAAACCCGTTGAGGTGTAGGGATCGAATCTGAAAGTTTTCTATGGATTTCACCCATTATTGCGTCATATCTCTCGTCGGTTACAAGGTCCCAGCGTTTTTTCCAGCCTCTAACTTGTCGTTCAGCGAAACCATCTGGTTTCCCAAGATTTTCTAGACCGACATCAGATGGGTCAAGTAGGTGGAATTCGCTGATTGCGTCAGTTAATGCAAATCCGATTCGCCTACCTAAATCAACATGGTGACGCATCGAATGAGGAATAACGCCTCTGATGACTTCACCGCTTCTGCGTTCCATCACGAACATGTCTGACCCTGCAATAGACGCGTCGTCGGTAAACACGAAGGCGCGAGGTGCTTTAGGAAAAATCTTCCACAAACGGGAAAGAACTTTGTACTCTCTAGCCATATCGTGGGCTCCTGGCGCCAATGTCCCAAATGGAGGACGTCTCAGGACGAGTTCCGTTTCGCCGAAAGAGATCAGATACGTGAGGTTTGCAGCACCGTTAGGGAATTGCTGAACCATGAAAGAGCCTGAAGCATCTACGTCGTCCGGTAGTTCTTGGCGAAGAAAATCTTCGATCACTTCCCAATTAAGATCTTCGCCGCGCCTTACGGGGGCTGTTTCCGGAACAGGGTCGTCCCCATATGGATCAACGACATTGGGAGAAGTCACAAGTCAGATCGTAGATGGTCATTTTATTTCTTGCGAACTATTCTTAAGGTATGCAACTACAAATTGAGATCGAAAATAACTACAGGGCTAGTAGTGGCTCTTACTGACCGGCCTTTAGATTTCGTTCCTTTAAAAGGACTTCGGTTCGATAACCGGTTTTCATCACAACTGCCAGCCGACCCAGAAATAGAGAATACGGTCAGGCAGGTTCAAAGGTCTTTTTTCTCGAGAGTGCAACCGACGAGAACTGCTAGCCCCAGGCTCCTTGCAACCTCTAAAGAGGTATTGGACATCCTAGGAATAAGCCAGTCCGAAGCATCGTCAGAATACTTCACTCAGGTTTTCTCAGGGAACGCTCTTACGGATGGAATGGACCCACATGCTGCGTGCTACGGGGGTCATCAGTTCGGTAACTGGGCCGGCCAATTGGGTGACGGGAGAGCTATCAACCTTGGAGAAGTTGTCGGAACCGAAGGTGACCATCTTATGCTTCAACTTAAAGGAGCTGGCCGAACACCATACTCTCGAAGTGGAGACGGTAGGGCTGTCCTTCGATCATCTATCCGTGAGTTTCTGTGCAGCGAGGCTATGTTTCATCTCGGTGTTCCGACAACTCGCGCTCTGAGCTTATGCACCACCGGCGATCAGGTGATGCGAGATATGTTCTATGACGGTAACCCAGCCTATGAAACAGGCGCGGTTGTTTGCCGCGTAGCTCCTTCATTTATCAGGTTCGGGAATTTTGAAATCTTCACATCGCGAGGGCAAGTCGAAGAACTTGAAAAGCTATTGAAGTTCGTAATCGAAAACCATTACCCTCACCTCGGTGAACCATCACCTGAAACATACGTAGAGTTTTTTCGTGAAGTCGTCCAAACTACTGCGGAAATGATCGCCCATTGGCAAAGAGTCGGATATGTACATGGGGTTATGAATACCGACAATATGTCAATTCATGGTTTGACAATTGATTACGGCCCATATGGGTGGATCGACAATTATGATGCTGATTGGACTCCGAACACAACAGATAGGGCCCACAAAAGATATAGGTTTGGAAATCAACCGGCAGTGGCCCAATGGAATCTCGCCCAGCTAGCTAATGCACTTGTCCCAGCAGTACACGAAGTAGATCCACTGCAAACCGCACTTGATGCATTTATGCCCACTTTTAACTCCTATTGGTCGGAAATGATAGCTTCAAAGCTTGGGCTATCTTCCTTCACAAATGAATCTGCCAAGGAATTGGGCACTGAACTGTTCACCCTTCTAGATGCCGCCGAGACCGACATGACTATCTTCTTCCGGAGACTCATAGACATCGATATTTCAACAGAGCCCGAGCTTATGACCACCGAAACGATACTCCCTTTGGAGGAAGCCTATTACGACCCTTCTGATTTTCATAGGAACACACAAGGGCTGATTTTGAAATGGATCAAGCAATATCTTCAGGTAAGCAGAATATCCGGGCTTGAAGCTGATGAACGCATCTCAACGATGAAGGCCGCGAATCCTAAATTTGTTCTCCGGAACTATCTAGCTCAATTAGCGATAGACGCAGCAGAAAATGAGGATATCTCTATGACCCACCAGCTGCTCGACGTTCTTAGAAACCCATACGACGAACAACCTGACTATGACCACTGGGCGTCGAAGCGGCCTGATTGGGCTCGTAGTCGACCCGGTTGTTCGATGCTTAGCTGCAGCAGTTAACTTTTCTCAGCGCCAAATCTTGCTTATTGAGGTCGAGGTTCTTTCGGTAATCCGAGAATTCGTTCTCCAATAATGTTGCGCTGGACCTGCGATGTTCCGCCGGCGATTCTTGCTCCAGGCGCAGCTAGGAGGCTTCCAGATCCCGAACCTTCGAGCATCGCTTCTAAATCGGCTATGTCAGCTCGAAGATTAGCTGTTTCAAACATCAATTCCGTTATTCCTAATTTATTCAACGATGATGCGACCGACGCACCAGAACCCTGACGCAAGCCGAGATAGTGGTAGCTTCGCCCTTTAGATAAAAGCTGGACGAGCCGTTGCCGATTTATAGGATCAAGATCTTTCGCCGCTAATGCTTTAAGGGCATCAAGTCTTCGTTGCATTGTGATAGCTCCAGCCCCAATTGAACCTCGCTCTTTCGTTAAGATATCCATCCCGACAGCCCACCCATTATTTTCAGGCCCCAATAACGCGGTTTCTGGAAGTTGAACATCGGTAAAGAAAACTTCGTCGAATTCCGCCTCCCCAGTCATTTGGCGAAGAGGCCTCGTTTCAATACCTTCAGAACGCATATCAACCAGAAAAAAACTAATCCCTCTATGTTTCGGAAGCTGTGGGTCGGTTCGCGCCATCAGAATTCCCCAATCGCTATATCTCCCCCCGCTGCACCAAACTTTCTGACCATTGACTATCCAACTTGTCCCATCACGGAGAGCAACGGTTCGAAGCGACCCGAGATCTGAGCCTGCTTCCGGTTCGGAAAATAGCTGGCACCAGAGTTTCTTAGCTGTCAGTATCGACCGGAGGTGACGGTCCTTTTGCTCTGAAGTTCCATAAATCTGCACGCCTTGACCTGCCAAGATACAGCCAACCATATTCACATATGGGGGAACGTCAGCTCTTGCGCACTCTTCTAGCCAGATTGCCTGGTGATCAGGAGTAAGACCCTTGCCTCCATATTCTGTCGGCCAGTGAATACCTGCCCATCCATCTTCGAAGAGTTTTTCTTGCCAATCAACGCCCTGATCTACCATGGTGGGAGGCAGAATCGCGCCGTAATTCGGTGGAGCATATGACATGTTGTCCTTCAACCATGTTGATGCCTCAATCCTGAATTCTTCGAGCGATTGCATTTCACGACGATAGTGCACGAGACTTCGAATAAGAAGTGAATATGAATTCTTTTACTTCAGAGACGAACTTTAGCTGATTATGTTTTTTAGGGTTTCCACTATTCGTATCTGCTCTTCTGGTGATCCCATCGGGCCGATGTTCAGATATGTAACACCTGACTCAGCAAACTCGGCAACACGCTCGCGAACATATCCTTCGGGCCCTACAAGATTCATACCTTCTAGAAGTTCAACCGGCACTGCTGCCTCTGCTTCTTTTTTCTTTCCCGAAAGGTAAAGTTCTTGAATGTCAAGAGCTTCACGTTCGTACCCGTAACGTTGAACCAAAGAATTATAGAAGTTCTTGCCTTTCGCCCCCATACCACCGACATACAGCGCAGTTTGAGGACGTCCATAGTCCAAAAGATGCTTAACATCATCTCCAATGGCAACCATACCGCCAGCCACCACATCGAGCGGAGGAAGAGATGGGTCTCTTTTTGAAAGTCCAATTTTCAGGGCATCACCGAAAGCAAGATCAGCTTTGGATGGCATGTAGAGAGTCGGTAACCACCCTTCTGCTATCTCAGCGGTCAATTCAACATTCTTAGGACCTAATGACGCGATATGGATAGGAATATTTGGGCGTAAAGGATGCGTAATGATTTTAAGAGGTTTTCCCAAACCAGTTCCCTGATCTTCGGGTAAAGGAAGCGTGTAATACTTCCCGTCGTAAGTAAGTTTTTCTTCACGCGCCCATACTTTCCTACAAATATCGATAGCTTCACGGGTATGTCCGAGCGGAGCCTTGTAGGGAATTCCATGGAAACCTTCAATCACTTGAGGTCCTGAAGCCCCCAAACCGAGGACAAACCTTCCTCCAGAAATTTCATCCATCCCAACAGCAGTCATTGCCAACAAGGTAGGTGTGCGACTGTAAATCGGGAGGATTCCAGAACCAATCTGCACATTGGTAGTTTTAGCTGCAAGGTATCCCATCGCGGAGACAGCATCAGCAGCATAGGCTTCCGGAACGTAGATCAGGTCCAATCCAGCCTTCTCAAGTTCGACAACTCTATCGACCGCTTCTGAGAACCTATTTGCATAAGGCAATAGCATCGCTAACTTCATAATTTCATCTCCCTCAAGTTGAAAATCTCTAGGTTCCTGTCCAGTTTGGAGAACGTTTTTCAGCAAACGAAACCGGACCTTCCATCGCATCGTTTGACCTGAATACTGAAGCCATATATGGCTTCTGCAGTTCCCAGAATTCCTCTTCTGTTATCCCTTGTTGGGCTTGTATCAAAGCTTTTGAGGCAGCAACCGCCAACGGGGCATTCTCAGCTATTGCTTCTGCAAGTTCCAAAGCTGCTTCGACTGTCCCTCCCTTTTCAGTCACGCGCGACACCAGTCCATAACTTTTCGAATCGTCTGCAGAGATGGGGTTTCCAGTAAGCGCCATTTCCATCGCAACCGCATATGGGAGGCGTCGGGGCAGTCGCAAAAGCGCTCCGCCTGCAGCGAAGAGGCCTACCTTAACCTCGCGTATTCCTATCTTTGCATCTTCAGCCGCTACGAGAAGGTCGCAGGTTAGGGCTATTTCTAGTCCTCCAGCTAATGCAAAACCTTCAATTGCAGCAATGAGTGGTTTACGAGCGCCGTTTTCGAGAAACTGATCAAATCCTTGAGGTGGACCACCGGTCGCAAACGCTTTGAGGTCCATTCCGGAGCAGAAGCCACGTCCGCTACCTGTGAGAACTCCTGCTGTCAATCCATCATCTGTGTCGAGTTGTTCAACAGCCGATATTAGGCCTTGGGCGAGGTCTGTATTGACGGCGTTCATCGCTTCAGGCCGATTCAGTGTTATCAAGAGGACTCGGCCTCTTGTTTCGGTAAGTACTGCGTTGTTATCTGACATGTGATCTCCTATTTCGGTGGTAGTCGGACGCCACCGTCAACTCTGATGGTCTCGCCGTTCATATAGTCGTTCGTGATACATTCGATGACCATTGAAGCGAGTTCACTGGCGTATCCGAGTCTTTTTGGAAAAAGGACGCTTTGCCCAAGGTGTGCTTTGAATTGGTCGGAAGCTTCACCGCTTCCGTAGATTGGGGTATCAATTAACCCTGGGGCGACGGTGTTGACACGTATTCCCAACGGGACGAGATCTCGTGCGATGGGTAATGTCATCCCCACGACACCTCCCTTGGAAGCCGAATAAGCGTTTTGGCCTGTCTGGCCATCAAATGCAGCTACAGAAGCCATGTTGACTATTGCTCCACGCTGCCCATCTTCGTCAACTGGATCTGTTTTTGCCATTGCTGCTGCTCCGAGTCGGGTGCAGTTAAACGTTCCAATGAGATTGACACGAACAACAAATTCGAATTGGGCGAGTGGCATGGGGTCACCGTTCCGGTCGACGGTCCTTCCGGCGCTTCCAATTCCTGCTCCATTTACTAGGGCACGTAATGGTCCCATTTCCATCGCAGCGTCGACGGCAGCTTGCACTTGTTCTTCATCTGCAACGTCAGCTTTCACGTAGAGGCCGCCGAGTTCTTTTGCGACTGCCTCGCCTTTCTCATCTTGTAAGTCAACAATGACACAGCGGGCTCCTAATTCAGCGAGTTTTCGGGCACTTGCTTCTCCAAGGCCTGATGCTCCTCCGGTTACGACCGCTGATGCTCCAGTCAGATCCATAATTCTCTCCTTTTTTGTACTCTATGTTGTTTCGATTTCTTCAGCCAAGACTGACGCAAGGTTATTACCTAAACGAACAAGCACAGCTGCTAATTGTTGGCGTTCTTGACGAGTAATTCCGTTTCGAAGCTGCTTGCGTAAAATTTGATCCCTGACATACACTTCTTCGAGTAGTTCTTTCCCAGCTATTGTAATTTCAACGAGCCATACTCTCCGGTCATCAGGATCGGTCTGGCGCTGAACTAGGGCTCGGTCTTCAAGCACATCAATAAGTGCTCCTGTTGCTGCTCGGCCGAGGCCAAGTGATTTTGCTATCTGAGTTTGAGATAGCGCCCCGTGCTCTGCAACGTAAGCTAGGACACTTGCTTCTGAAAGATTCAGATCAAGGTCACTAAACCGTTGATCGTAGGACTGTCGTATCGCCCTGGCAGTCGCCATAATAGTGGACTCCACTCGGAGCCATGGGGGCGCATCAAGTTCGTGGGAAGACATAGACATCGTATGATCCTGACTGCTAGGACCGCCGAATCAGTGTTCCTGTTCCTAGTCCCCCTCCGCAACACATGGTGACTATCGCATATTCTTTATCAGCTCGGTGGAGTTCGTGGACTGCTTTAGTTAGCAGAATGGCTCCTGTACCCCCAAGCGGGTGCCCGATTGCGATAGCTCCACCGTTCGGGTTCACAGTTTCCATGTCTGGTTGAAGTTCTTTCTCCCACGCTAGGACAACCGAGGCGAATGCTTCATTGATTTCAACAACATCTATGTCGTCCATGGTAAGCCCATTATCGTCGAGGAGTTTCTGGGTGGCGTATATAGGGCCGGTGAGCATCAGAACGGGGTCGGATCCTACGAGACATGAATCGACGATTGTCGCCATGGGCTTAACACCTAGTTCTTCAGCTTTTTCTTTGGTCATCAGGAGAACCGCAGCTGCCCCATCAGAAATTTGGGATGAGGTGCCGGCTGTGTGAACACCTTCGGGCATATTTGTTCTTAGCCCTGCCAAAGCCTCGAGATTCGTTTCTCTCAGTCCTTCATCTCGAGATACGTTGTGTGTGGTATCGGCCAGTTTCCCATCTTCTCCAAGGTCCGGAGCGTCAATAGTAAGTATTTGGGATCCGAAGCGGTCTTCTTCCCAAGCTCTTATGGCCCGGTCTTGGGACAGCTTACCGAAGGCATCTAATTCTTCTCTGCTGATATCCCACTGTTTGGCGATTCTTTCCGCTCCTTCAAATTGGGAGGTGAGTTCATACCTTTCCCAATATCCTCTATTGACTGGCTTCCCTGCTTCTGATTCTCCTCTTGGAACAGTTGCTCCCATGGGGACACCGCTCATAAGTTCAACACCGCAGCCGACAGCTACGTCAACGACCCCTCCGGCCACAAGGGCATAGGCGAGGTTTGTTGCCTGTTGTGATGATCCGCATTGTGCGTCGACGGTTGTTGCTGCAACTTCGAGCGGAAGTCCGGATGTTAACCAAGCATTTCGTGTCACGTTCATTGTTTGCATGCCAACCTGACCGACACAACCACCTACAACTTGTCCGACTTCTGCAGGGTCCACTCCGCTTCTCTTGAATAGCTCTGACTGGACAGAACCTAGGAGGTCAATGGCGTGCATGGTGGATAATCCGCCATTCCGCTTACCTAGTGGAGTTCGAACTGCTTCAACAATGACTACTTCTCGCATTTTTCCCTTTCGGACATTAAAAAACTGGCGTACCACTTGACTATCGGTGGTTTACTGCCGCCATACTGTATGGAGACATACTAACTAGGTTTTATCTTGCCGCCAAACCTTACCGGCGAGATAACGGAAGAACGAGGATTTCAGTGGCTATCACCGATGACGAACTCAAACAGCGAACAGAAGCTCTTATTGAAGAAGTAGACCCGCATGCGAACGATCAATATACCTTTCGAGGAGCACAGTATGATGCTGGATTGGCTTTTGTTCATTTTCCAGAGGGGAAGGGTGGGCTAGGCCTTAGTAGAAGTAAGCAATCCATAGTGGATCAGGTTTTGAGGGATGCCAAAGTCCCCTATCACGACCTTATGGTTAACCCTATTGGTATTGGCATGGGTGCTCCTGTGGTCTTGAACCATGGAACTGAGGAGATGCACGAAAAGCACTTGAAAAAGATCTTCACCGGTGAGGATATTTGGTGTCAGCTTTTTTCTGAACCCACTCATGGGTCAGATGTCGCCGGAATTCCTAGTCGAGGGATCCGTGACGGTGATGAATGGCTGGTGAACGGGCAGAAAGTCTGGACGACCCTCGCTCACTTATCTAACTACGGCATGTTACTTACCCGAACGAACCCAGATACTCCTAAGCATAAGGGATTGTCATACTTCATCCTTGATATGCATGCGGACGGTGTTGAGGTGAGGCCCTTGTATCAGATTACGGGTGAAGCTGAATTTAATGAAGTATTTCTCACTGATGTGAGAATCGCTGATAATCAGCGTTTAGGTGATGAGGGTGATGGATGGCGCGTAGCGATCACGACTTTGATGAATGAACGTGTTGCACTCGGTGGTGGCAGCGGTGGAAAAGGCGGAGGACCTATCCGGACCCTTATGAATCTTTGGAGTACAAAGAAAGACGAATTAGGAGAGCACGACCGGAAAGTTATGAGAGATCAGGTCGCTGACCTTTGGATAAAGGCAGAAATACTTCGCCTTACTAACCAGCGAGCGAAAGTATTGGCGAAAAGTGGAGATGCTGGACCTGGAGGTTCAGTTGGGAAACTCTTTAGCGCTGAACTTAATCAGAAGATTTTCGAAACCTGCATGAGCTTGGAAGGTGCCGAAGGAATGCTTCACCCTGCAGGGTATCCCATGGTGAGAAGCGAAGAAGCACATGGAAGTTCACTTGTATCAGGCCAATTCCTTCGGTCCCGCGCGAACACTATCGAAGGCGGAACAAGTGAAATTATGCGAAATATCCTTGGAGAACGCGTCTTAGGGCTTCCGGGAGATGTTCGTGTAGATAAGGATGTCGCTTGGAGCGAAATTCCTCGTTAGAGGCCACCGCCTATTCTTCAAGAACAGTTACGACTCCTGAATCTCCATTTACCTGAATAAGGGCACCATTGGGTATTCTCCTTGTGGCATCTGTTGCTGAGACAACGCACGGAATTCCTAGTTCTCTACTGACAATGATGGCATGTGACAGTGGGGCTCCTACATCAACAACGACAGCTGCAGCTGGGACAAACAGCGGCGTCCAAGAGGGATCAGTGATCGGCGCAATAAGAATATCTCCGGGTTCTAGATCTGTTGGGTCGTTGCTGTCGAGGATGACACGGGCACGACCTTGTGCTATTCCGGGGCACCCTGGCATTCCCTGAATCGTGCTCCCTGGTTCTAGCTGGTCTTCGGATGCTTCATCTCGACGCCTCCAAGTTTCGGGAGGATCTGCTTCACCATAAAACAGAAACTGTGCTTCTCGTTCGAGGAGTCCATAGTATTCTTCTCTTCTTACTCTGATGGTCTCCAACATGCTTAGGGGCTCAGCGAAAAGGGCCGAGTATTCAGTTTCCTCAAGAAACCCGAAGTCTTCGATTTCGTCAAATGCTTCTTGAGCCACCATACGTTCACCTATGACTCGCATTCGAACCCGCATCTCATGAATGAGGCGAATGTTGTTAGTTTTGGTGCGTTCACGAGCTGGCAACCACGCCATCGAAGCAGCAATCCCTGCAGCTAATTCTCCATGGACTTCGGGGTCGCCTTCAACCATCGCCAGCAACTGAGCTGCGGCCTCTTCACGTTGAGCGGAGCGTACTGCATGTTGCGTTTTCGGAGCTGCTTCTTCTGGCGCTAGTCGCATTCTTTCAATAGCGCTCAAAGCGAGTTCAGGTCGGGTCTCCCAAGTAGGCGAACGGACTTCCCATTCATTGGGGCCTCTTGAACCATAGGAGTAGACAAAATCTTCAAAAGCTGTGAGAAATGCTTGTGCATCGCTTCTGTCGTTCTCACCCAACCGGTCAAGTAATCCTTCCACCCCATTGTCGAATGCTTCTGTCAGTTCAGAAGATGAACTTACAAGTCTCCCCATCTCCCAGAGTGCATGGGACGGCTCAGCAGAATCCACTTCACCGATACCAGCGATAATTGGCATAAAAAGATCCGGGCGTTCAACAGCTGCTGCTACTCCAGAAATGATGCCGACAGGAACAGTAGCCATGTAAGTAGTAAAAATATGTTGGCAGAAGTATTTTCTATGCTGGAGCATAAGCTCCTGAAACTGGGCGAAGAGTTCTTCGTTGCTGAGTTGCGTAAAGTCAGGCCGGTTAGCTCGAAGGTCTTCCGTGGCTTTTTTGTCCGCTGTGAGTTCATCGAGGTCTTCAAGCTGTGATTTACTCAAGACCCATTGGAACACTGCTCCAATTGCCGCAGTTTTCTCCAAATCCTCATCTCCAGGCTGCTCTTCGTATGTGGGAACTCCGGGTAAAGCACCAAAGAACTGCTCATCCATATCCTCCCATGAAAGCCCGGGGGCACGAACACCAAAAAGCCGGATAAGTGAAGCGTTTAAATAGCAGTATCCCGCTACAACACCTAACTGCGAAAACTGGTCTGGCGGGAATTCACTCGTATCGAAAGCACCTATACGTTCCCATGCATCTCGCCAACCCAGCTCAGCCTGCCAGAGACCTGTACTACTTGTGAGCGGGGTGACAGGGTCAGGGAAAACTTCGCCGACATTTGCGCGGGTGTATAAAGGGAACCGATCTGACAAGTCAGTGTCGGTAACATAATACTTTGTAGCCATTCTCGTCTCCTTTTCTATGTGCAGACTAGAACAAGCAAGGTATCTAGCATAATTTGGTCTACGATTTCAGAAGCTCTTGGACCTGAGTAATTGCTTCGGCGTGGTCAGTGACATGAATGGCATGTATACCTACCTGCTCCGCTCCTTTGACCATAGGTTCAAAATCATCTAAGAAAACAGCTTCGTCAGGGGAAATCTGTAGCCTCTCTAGGGCGAGGGCATACATGGCTGGGTTCGGTTTCCGAAGTCCCACTTCAGATGAGAGAATAACGGTATTAAAAATACTTCTATCTGGGATGGCGGTTTCCCAAGCTGGCATCCATTCCTTGACACTGTTAGAAACAATGGCAGTCATACAATCTGTTGTTGCTAACTCATTGGCGAAGGCCATCATTTCTCGATTGGGACTAAAGGCGTGTCCGAAAAAATGCGAAGAATCGGGATGCAGCAACACGCGTGCGTCTTCTTCTACAGGGCCAAGCGATCCGAGGAATTCGTCAAGTGTTACTTCTCCACGTTCTAGTTTGTGGCCCATTTCATCAGTATCTTCCTCGCCCAGGAACACCGGAATGAGTGCTTCTGCGAGCAAGTCAATATTTGCATCGATGGCTACAGCCGTTTCGAGGATAATGTGTCCGTAACTTTCTGTGAGGACGCCAGCGACGTCGAAAAGAACTGCTTTTACCACCTTCGGAGAATAGCCTATTTCGAGTTTTTCCGTAAATTTTTGCTGCCTATCTATTAAAGAACCGATTAATAACCAGCTCACCGCTCGGGACAGGTTCTCGGCTACGCTTAGGAGATGGATGCACCGTCTGAACAGTTAGATGAATTGGTTCTCTTTGAAATTGTTGATCAGGTCGCATGGATAACTATCAACAATCCGGATAAGGCGAACGCTATCTCTCCACAGATGCGTGACAGAATGGCTGAACTCTTTGAATCACTAAATGGTCAGTTCGATGCGAGAGCAGTCGTGCTGACAGCAACCGGAGATAGGTTTTTCTGCACCGGGGCTGATATCTCTGTTGGTCGTGAATACGCTCCTAGGCCAGACGACGCTCCGAAGATAGCTGTCGGGGAACCTAGGCGGATGATGCTGCGGGGTCAACATCCCCTGATGGCTTCAATTCTTGATTGCGAACTCCCTGTGATTGCCGCTGTGAACGGAACGGCCGCTGGCGTGGGAGCGCATCTTGCTTTTATGTGCGATCTGGTAATCATGGCGGAGAATGCAAAATTTATCGAGGTCTTTGCTCGACGCGGGCTTGTACCAGATGCTCTAGGTACATGGATTCTTCCGAAGTTGATCGGCCCTATGCGAACAAAAGAATTGATGTTCTTTGCTGATGATGTCCTCTCAGAGCGCGCACTGGAACTGGGGTTATGCAATAAGGTCGTTCCAAGTGGAGATCTTCGAGATGCTGCTGCAGCATGGGCGGAACGGCTGGCTTCAGGCCCGACAAAAGCGCACATGTTTACCAAGTGGTTGGTTAACAGGGCCCTAGATACTGACCGGCATACTATTGCCGAAGAAGAAAGCTGGGCTGTTGAACTTAACAGTGGAACTATCGATTCCAAAGAAGGAATAGCGAGTTTTCAAGAACGGCGAGATCCTCAATGGCGAGGGTTCTAACTGACTAATCAGCGGCGTTCCTCGGATCGTTTTCTGGAATTGACGCTTCGGGTGATCGTGCCCACATGAGTTTGCTATCAAAGGACAACGTATAATCCGGCGTAAATTCAATAATGACTCGCTCAGGGGAGTCGAGGAATTTCTGGAACACTGCTGCTGCTTCTGGCTCTGGGCGAAGGCGGCGGGCAAAAATAGGATAGAACCAATCTTTTATTTCTCGACTGTCATGAATGACGCATGATCCTTTGTAGGTGACGGTCTTTCCTGTTCCCATTGAAGTACCGGTACTGTTGACGCAAATTGATGCTCTGGGGAACCGGCGAAGGGCTGGAACTCGAGCTCTGCGTTCTGCGCACGTCAACCATATCTTTCCGTCACTGGGGAGATATGACATGATCACTCCGAATGCTTCGCCTTTTTTGTTTGTCCACATGAACGTGCATTCCCGTTGGACATCTAACAATTCTTGCTCGAGTTCGGACTCGAGACCGCATTGGGTGAGATCTTCATAATTGTCGTCTTGTTCACTCATTTTTTCCTTTCAGTTTTCGACCACTGCCTGAGCATGGCTAATTATTTCGCCTGTGATGTCCGCCCATAGTGCTTCTGGGAGGTCGTGACCCATATCGTCAAATATAACCAGTTTGCTATCGGGAATAATCGATGATGTAGCTTCGCCGCCGCTTAGTTGCACGAGAGGATCGAGTCGTCCGTGGATAACTAATGTCGGTATGTCAATAGAACGCAGCGCTTCGGTGCGGTCTCCGGAACTGAAGATTGCAGCAATTTGAAAACCCTGCGCATTCGGATTCCAATTTCTGTCAAAGGTCATTGCGGTTTCTTCGGCATGGTCTTCAGCATCGAAATGGGGTCCGGAAATTAACCGGAACGTTTCCACTGAGGCTTCTATCGCTTCTTCCTTTGAGGTGGGAACAGTCAAAGGCATCTTCATCATTAACTCTGCCTTCGCACCCCCGACATCTGGATTTCCCGTGGTGGACATGATTGATGTAAGGGACAAAATCCGTTCAGGATGTTCGATCACCATTGTCTGGGCGATCATGCCTCCCATTGAAACTCCTACAAGGTGTGCTTGATTGACACCTACGCTGTCGAGGACAGCGAAAGCGTCATCGGACATATCTGAAAGCATGTAGGGAACCTTGTCCTCCGGTAAATCTTCGCCTTGCATGTTGATGAGTTCCCCTATGCTGGGAGGGGTTCCAGGCGTTTTTGATGACAGGCCTACATCTCGGTTATCAAAACGGACGATATGAAATCCGGCCCGAACTAGAAGTTGGCAGAATTCTTCCCGAAAAGCCACCATCTGTGCCCCTAAGCCCATGACAAGCAGAATTGTCGGGTCATCAGGGTCACCCATCGTGTCGTAGAACAACGTGGTATCACCATTTACTGCTTCAGGCATTGCCCCTCCTCGTTACGCTACAGAGACACTAGTCGGTTCAAAGGTTTCCTGCGACTTGAGCTAATCCAAACCAGAATGGTCGCTGACAATCTCAGCGACAAGTTCAATAGTGGCTAAATCGGTTGATCTGAGGATCTGGCCCGTCACCCCTTGGGTAACTGTGAGCGGGTACCGCTCCCTAATTCGCTCTTCTGGGCCAAAAAGTCCGCCCATATCGATGTAGTCATCAGGGACAGCCCTAATCGCTCCTTCTTTATCGCCAGCCAGCCAGCGTTCTTGAATAAGGTTGGCTTGTTCGGGAAAGCCTCTTCGAGCCATTGAATCTCTGTGAAAGTTATGTTCTTTACTTCCCATTCCGCCTACGTACATAGCTGTCATGGGTTTTCGTTTGTCGATAGCTGTCTGAATATCATCGGTTATTTCCACAGTCAGATTCGTGAAAAGTTGAAAGTCAGATTTTGGAACCGCAGTATCTGCGCGGCGTTGAAATCCTCTCTCTAAATTCGGCCCGTGGATTTCCCACCCGTCAGGGCCATACCCCATCGGAAGCCAGCCGTCAGCGACTTCAGCCGCAAGGGCAGTATTCATCGGAGCTCCGGAAGCTATCCAAATTTGGATCCCGCCGCTAGGGTGCAAGATCGATTTAAGAGCTTTGCCTTGACCTATTGCACCTGCACCTTCGAACGGAAGCTGGATTTGTTTCCCTTCATGTTCGACAGGGATCTGCCGCTCTAGGACTTTACGCATAATGGCCACATAGTCTCTTAGCCAGTGATGCGGGCTTCCCCATGGCTGACCGTACCACCCTTCAACGATCTGCGGCCCTGAAACCCCCAACCCAATAATGGTTCGGTTCCCACCTGCGAGGGCATCTATTGTCATTGCGTGCATGGCCGTAGCTGCTGGAGTTCTTGCAGCTACTTGAACGATCGCCGTTCCAAGCTTGATACGTTCAGTTACGGCGGCTAAATACGCTAGTGGTGAAAGGGCATCTATTCCATAGGCTTCAGCCGTCCAGACGGAGTGAAATCCGCTCTTTTCTGCATGAATGACGGCCTCTGTGGGTAAGACCAGCTGAGATTTATTGTAAATGTCAAGACCTAGCCCAAGTTTCATCTTTCAAAACTAACCATAATCTCTAAAAAAGATCACCTAGGGTGTAAGATTTGTTTGGGAAATTTGTCCTACTCATACAACAACTAACAAAGAAATGCGTAGGTATACAAAAATATGAATGACAAACCTTCAAAATTGGAATCCTTTAGTACCCAGATGGCCCTTTTATTTCAACAAAAAAGAGTAAAGGCCTTTGCCGCGTTGGCTGTTTTAGCCATTATCGCGCTCGTAACCACACTCATAGTCGTAAACAATAACGACGGCGACAGTTCTGTAGAGCCCAAAACCGAACTAACGGGATTAACGGGTCTTTCACCTCAGACCGACTACGTCTATCAACCAGCAAAATCTATTGGCCCTGACCCGTTTACCCCTTCATATGCGGTTTAT
>Ga0208261_1000213_pt1 | contig 24783 bp, 24 predicted proteins | sample Knorr_S7_td_DCM__FD_185595 | JGI IMG/M metagenome (GOLD analysis project Ga0208261, IMG submission 185595) | Marine microbial communities from Southern Atlantic Ocean transect - Knorr_S7_td_DCM_ad_131m_LV_B (SPAdes) (version 3) | ecosystem: Environmental > Aquatic > Marine > Oceanic | place...
GCTAAAATCACCTTAGGGTGATTAACGGCGATAAAAGGGAGAAAACTTTGTTTTAATTGTTTTTCATGTTCAACAGCAGTTTCAAGATGTGAAAGAGATGTATTATGGAGTCTGCTTAAGATTTCTTTGACTTTTTCAGATTTCACATATTTAAGATATCCTGAATTAATGATTGATTGATATCGATTTAATGGAGGATCAAAAACGCGATAAAGGACCATAAATGTTTCAATTCTATTTTTGCTTGTTGTAATCTTAAGAATATTTTCAATATTTAACTCACCTCTCAAAGAATTGAGGAATTCATTAAGAAGGCGAATATCATTACCCCATGTTTGCTTTTTTTCATCGCAATAAAACTTAATTTCATTAATTTCTAATTGGAGACTTGATAAAACCTTAAGTCTTTCTTTTTCATCTTGATTTGCAATGGATAATTCATTTAGCCAGAATGAAACCGTTATGCCAAGTATGATAACAACGAACTCTATCGAATACTTTATTGTATATTTTTTTAACATTTAATGAATGGTAAAATCATTTATCGCATTTTATTGATGAATTTTTTGAACATAGGATAAAATTACAAAATGAAATTGCCAATCCCATCAATAAAAGTTAAAACCGATTATTCTTTAATTTTTTTGTTCAAATTAAATAAATATCTTCGTTTATTATTTTAATACGAAAAGTATTTATCTTGATTTTAGTATTTTCTACTGCGCATTTTTTTTCAATATCAAACTCCCATAAATGATATTTACATTGGATGGTTGTGTCAGATATATAGCCATCTGATAAAGATGCACCTCTATGAGGGCATCTATTATCCCAAGCATGGATCTTGCCATTAATCTTAAAGAGTGCAATTGGAGTTTCATCTAAAAAAACTAATTTACTGCCTTCGTTGGGAATGTCATTTATATTGGCTAGTTTTTTCATTTAACCATTAAAATAATCTGCTTAACTAATTTTTCAATTCCATCCGCAGCTTCAGAAATATTTTTTGCATCCATATATGCTGGTGTAGTAACAATGTTATTTTCCTCATCAATAACTATTTCTTCAACAAGACATTCTTTATGCGTGCTTCCCATAGCTTCAATATCCTTAGCGGTGGTCTCATCTTTACCGATTGTCATTGTAGCTGACTGATTCTGTTCAGCTAAAATTTTCGCCATCATTGTAGGGGCTATGCATATTGCGCCAATAGGTTTTTTTAATAATATCATTTCAGATATTAGTCTATAAACATCTGGGTTGATTGAGCATTCTGCTCCTGACATAGCATAATCAGATAAATTTTTTGCAACACCAAATCCACCAGGGATAATCAAGGCATCTAAATCGCTGCCATTAACTTCTGCCATATCTTTAATATTTCCCCTTGCTATCCTAGCTGACTCTACAAGAACATTCCTAAATTCATCCATTTCTTGTCCGGTATAATGATTAATAACATGCATTTGGTCTATATTTGGCGCCATAAGAAGCATCTCTGCTCCAGCCCTATCTAATGCTAACATAGCAATAACTGATTCATGAATTTCAGAACCATCATTTACTCCACTACCTGATAGTAAAACTCCAATGTTCATAATACACTCCTAATTAAGATGAATTTTGTTTTATGTTTCTTTGTAGACCTGAAAATTTTGTTCTTTTTACCGCAGAGCCCTTAAATAGCTTTTTAAAGGTGGTATCATCTAGATCCATCCATTTTTTTTCAGACCAATCTAAAATTTCAGTCTTAGGGAAAAATGATTTTTCAGATGATATTTTACTAAATTTTTCATTCCAAGGACACACTTCTTGACAAATATCACAACCATAAATCCAGCCATCAAGATTATTCTCATTTTCATTAAATTCGCCCCTGTGCTCAATCGTACGGTATGAAATACATTTATTAGAATCAAGCTGATAGCTGGTAATTGCATTAGTAGGACACGCATCAATACAAGCCGTACATGAACCACATAAATCCTCAATAAATGGTTTATCATAATCTAAAGGTATATTTAAAATAATCTCTCCAAGGAAAAGCCAACTTCCATAGTCTCGAGAAATAAGGTTTGTATGCTTACCCTGCCATCCCAATCCAGCCTTTTGTGCCCACGATTTTTCCATGATAGGAGAAGTATCAACGCAAGCTACTCCTTCAATTTCTTCAGATGTGTTTTTTATCCATTTTAATAATATTTGTAACCGATCTTTTATAAGGCTATGATAATCCTCTCCCCATGCATAGTTACTAAATTTGAATTTTGATTTCAAGTCATCCTGCGTGTTGCCAGAAAAATAATTCATCCCAACTGATATCAATGAAACGGCATCAGGGAAATAATTGAAAATATTTGCACGCTCTTCTTTTCTATTTTCAATCCACTGCATAGATGCATGGAACCCTTTTGAAATCCATTTATCAAGATTCAATTTATTTTCACTTGAAAACTCAACTTTTGTAATCCCGACTTTTTGAAAACCAAGCTCGTCTGCTTTCATCTTAATTCTTTGACTAAGTTTATTCATTTAATTTCATTTATGAACTGTTGAACCCATAAAATTCCAATAATTGTTTTGACATCAGCTATTTTTCCGGTTCGAACCCATTCATAGGCTTGTTGAATAGTTGTAGGGATTAATTCTAAAAATTCATCTTGATCTAATTTACTTTTAGTTTTAATCAAATCTTCTCCAAGATACATCCACATAGCTTCATTTGAAAAACCTATAGCAGGATAAATTTTGGTTAAAAAGGTAAGTTTATTTGCAGAATAACCAATCTCTTCAGATAGCTCTCTCCTTGCGCAATCCAGAGGCTTCTCACCCTTATCAAGCTTTCCAGCTGGAATTTCAATGAATTCTTTTCTTGGTCCATACCTATATTGTTTGATTAAACCAATCTTTCCAGTTGGTAAGATTGGAACTACGCATACGGCGCCTGGGTGATCAACCCATTCACGTGTACTAGTTTCTCCATTTGGAAGCTGAACATGATCTAAAAATAAATTAATTAATCTCCCTTTAAAGATTTTTTCTGATGAGATTTCTTTTTCTTCAAGATTTGACATTTTCTTAGTTTTTTAGATTCTTAAGAAAAAGCTTTGCTTCGATAATTTGATCCCAGTCCTCTACCTGATTCTCTTTAGAAGGTTCCGCATTTGCTACTTCATTAAAAATTCTTAAAGCTGCATCTTGCTTGTTGTTTTTATAGAGCGCTTTTGCATAGTATAATCTTTGCACCAATATATTTTCTCCTTTGTTGAGTGCAATTTTCAATAATCTTTCAGCTTCATCCTTATCTGGCCATGACAAAAAGAATGGAACATATGGTGTACGTAAATGGACAACCCCTAACATAAAATACCCACCACCATCTTTGTAATCGGGATCTAATTCAATAATTTTCTCAGAATGCGTCTTCATTATATCTGCAAACCCTTCTTTTGCAGCTGCAATGATACCAAATACTTCAGCCCAGCTTCCAAGATTGGTTAAATACCAATATCTAATTCCTGCATTTTTAGGGTATTGTTCAATAAAGCTAGTACCTAATTTGACTGCATTATCAAAAATAACTTTCTTTTCTTCAGGATCATCAACTACATACTTCCCTTTAAAATAATAGCTTTTAAGAATTCCTAAAGCAGCTTCAGGAGTTGATTTTTGGTTAAAAGATGAGTTGTAATACCTTATGGCAGAGTTAATATTGGATTGACTAGCAGTATTTTTTACACTACCAGCGCTACGAAGATCATATGCATTTTGAGCATTTTCAAAATCAGTTTGAGAAAATAAAAAATTAATTACAAAGAAAAGGAAGGAAAGATTTGATTTCATTAAAAATATTCGATATAGGTAATCTTTAATTCTCGATTAAAGTAATCAACTTTATTTTCATCAAATAAAAGATTATTGAAATCCATCTCTATGTGAAGCCTTTCAACAAATGTCCAACGTATAGCTGCATTTAAATATCCGCCTCGATTAATAGCCAGTGTTTTTGCTGTCATATCATTCTCATTAAGAGCAGCATTATATTCCATTAGAAAAGATAACTCTGGATTGAATTCCATATCAAATCCAAAAAAATAATTTATATCACTATCTCCATCATTGGTCTCAACAAAATTATAGTTTGAGCCAAAGTGTAGACCAAGATTCCCTAAAGGCGTTATCCAATTTTTACTTGAGGCTGCATAAAGACCCATAGCTTTTATATCGTACCTCATTAATGAGTCTTGAGAATTAAAACTACCTTGACCTTGAGTATTTATGCCAATTGAAATTCCAGGCATAGCTTCGGTTTCATCAATCAAAAGGTATTTGAGATTTGTTTCCGGCTTAGGGTGCATAACCAGACTATCGTCTCCTATAAGATTAGATGAGCCATATGATAGGCCAAGCTGAAATCTATCTGTTAGTCCAACGCTAATTGAACTTGTCAAACCGCCAGCCTTTTGAACATGCATTTGCAATGAATAGCTTCCTCTTTGAAGCGTAGCTGCTGATGGCACTGAAATTAAATTAGTGGGTGGAGGATAAGATTGTGCTCGTAAAAATAATAGATTTAACGAAAATACAATTATAAAGATCGATCGATTTGGTTTATTCTTGGTCATGTGGTTATAATTAATTTACTCTTTCAAATCCACTGAATGCAAGCCTAGGGGTATATAGGTTCTCCGTATTTCGAAACTATCGTTCTCACTCGAAATTTCGGCATAGTTAATTGACCATCCTGATCAATAATATTAAAAATAATTTGCTGCTGTCCAATATCCACAACTTCAACCATTAAGCTATCTCCATTGGTGAGCACCATTAGATCGTGCTCTGTTTTTGGTATGAATACATCAAAAGGCACTTTCAAGTTCTTTTTGCGTATATCTTCAAGTAAAATCGAAATTTCATCAAGATTATTTCCTATTCTTGGAGGGATTGTTTTGTACAAAGACTCTGCAGGAGGCTGCGATAAAACCATATAGCTTATCTGCTCTGCGCTTTGATTAAACTCTCTGATTTCTTTTTTACCTGTTAGGACATCTATTGAATAAGCATATTTTCTTACTATTTTATATTCAGGAAGCGATCTCCAAATCTCTCCTACTAAAAAACCTAGATGATTATAAATAAATTCTATTTCACCATACGGACTTCCTTGGACATTCACGAATTTAATTAGATTAAATTGGCTCGATTGATTTAATGTAAAAATTGTTTCTTGTCCATCGTAATAATTTTTGTTTTGACGCACAAGAACCTTTCTAAATTCTTCTGACCAGGGCTCATCTTTTCCAAAATATTTGACGCTATCAACATCATTTGAATTATTAAGGTAATATTTTCTAATTAGTTTTTTTTCAGAATGCTCTAAATATTCACGCTTATAAACATCCCCATTATTATCAACCCATTCTTTTAAAATCGGGATTTTATTAGAGTTATAAAATACTTGTAAATGGGCACGATCAAAGCGGTGAGTGGCAAGCAGTCTTACATCGGATATAAAATCTTTATCTGAGGCATAAAACCGCAGATAGCTAATGCTTAACTGAGCATTCAAAATATAAAGTAGAGAGGTAAAAACAATTATTTTTTTACATATTTTCATGATCTGCCATTGAATTTAAATATGATTGAGACCAATTATTAAACTCTTCTGATTTAATTTTCTTTCTTACAGTTGCCATTAAATTATTATAATAAGTTAAGTTATGAATAGTGGCTAAACGTAACCCCAAGACTTCTTTAATATTAAATAAATGTCTTAAATATGATCTCGAAAAATTCAAACAGGTATAGCAGTTACAATTCACATCAAGGGGATCAAATGAATTTTTATATTTACTATTTTCAATATTAATTATTCCATCGCTAGTAAATAATTGACCATTTCTTGCATTTCTTGTTGGCAAAACACAATCAAACATGTCCACCCCAAGTTGAATGGCTTTAATTAAATCGGTAGGGCGACCGACTCCCATAAGATATCTTGGTTGATCTTTTGGTAATAATTCATCTAATAGAGCAATAGTGTCAAACATTGATGATTTATCTTCCCCAACTGCTAGCCCGCCAATTGCAACTCCGCAATCTGCAAATGGAATAAGTAACTCAGCACTTTTTCTTCGTTCGCTTTTAAAAGTTCCACCCTGGATAATTGGAAATAAGGTTTGATTCCAAGAATATATAGGATCATTCTCTTTAAGATATTTATAACATTTTTCTGTCCATTTAAATGTACGATCTACTGATTTAGAGATTATTGATTTATCAACATTTGCTGCGGGGCATTCATCAAATGCCATGATAATATCCGATCCAAGATGCCTCTGGATATCCATTGAAAGTTCTGGTGAAAGAAAATGGGAACTTCCATCTATGTGTGATTGAAATTCTACCCCCTCATCTGAGATGTTATTAAGCTTAGCTAAAGAAAAAATTTGATAACCTCCGCTATCAGTCAAAATGCTTTTATCCCAGTTCATAAATGAATGGAGGCCTTTCGCTGAATGAATAATTTCATGGCCAGGTCTTAAATATAGATGATATGTATTGCCAAGTATGATGCCAATTTCTAAATCATGTAAAAACCTAGGATCAATTGTTTTAACTACACCAGAAGTGCCAATTGGCATAAATACAGGGGTTTCGAAAGTACTATGATCAGTGCTAATCTTTCCAAGTCTAGCAGAATTATTAATATCTGATGATATTAAAGAAAAATTCATTTAAAAATAATTCTAAATGCTTCAACAACGTGTGATACTGGGTGCAACTTAATTCCTTTAGGTTTTTCTTTTAACCTATCAATACTTGCTTTAGGGGCAACAACCTCAGTAAATCCAAGCGCTATTGATTCCTTTAGCCTGTCTTCTAATTTTGTAACTGATCTTATTTCTCCTCCAAGGCCAACTTCTCCAATCAAAATAACCGAATCATTAATCAATTGATCTTTTTCGCTTGATGCAAGCGCTGAGATCACAGATAGGTCAGCTGCTGGATCATTGATTTTTAATCCACCAACAAGATTTACAAAAACATCCTTCATCCCCATCTTATAACCCATTCTCTTTTCAAGGACGGCTAAAAGCATGGAAAGTCTCTTAAAATCAAATCCATTAACATTGCGCTGAGGGGCGTTGAAATTTGCTGTTGACACAAGAGATTGAATTTCAACTAAAATAGGGCGCGTTCCCTCAAGGGAAGGAAATATAGTGGACCCTGTAATATCAATTCTGCGTTCAGCTAAAAACAATTCTGAGGGGTTCTTAACTTCATCTAAACCATTAGTTGTCATTTGGAAGATCCCAACTTCATTGGTTGTACCAAATCGATTTTTTACTGAACGCAATATTCTATGATCATGGCGTTCATCACCCTCAAGATACAAAACTGTATCAACCATATGCTCAAGCATCTTTGGACCAGCAATAATACCTTCTTTTGTTACATGACCTATGACAAGAATTGCAATTTTTTCATCCTTGGCTAATTGTAGCAATTTTTGACCACATTCTCTTATTTGCGAGACTGACCCAGGAAGAGAATCTATATTTTCGCTAAAGATAGTTTGAATAGAATCAATGATTAATAACTTCGGTTTTAATAAAGTCACATGATTCAATATTTCATCTATTCGATTTTCAGAACATAAATGTATATTTGCAGCGAGAACTTCAAGGCGCTTAGCTCTTAATGCTATTTGTTCTTCGCTTTCCTCTGCAGAAGCATAGAGAACATTTTGATCAAAAGGAGATAATATCTGGAGCGCAAGCGTTGATTTTCCTATCCCTGGACTACCTCCCAATAAAATCATTGAACCGCTTAACACTCCTCCACCTAAGACACGGTCAACTTCTTTTATACCAACTGAGGTTCGGTGCTCTTCTTCCTTATGTAAAATATCTTCAAGAGATTGAGCATCTTTTTTCTTACCATTTAAACTGGTTTTCTGATTTTTTGAAACTTTATATTCGCTCAATGTTCCCCATTCTTGACAAGAAGGACACTGCCCATTCCATTTTGGGAAGTCCTGTCCACAGGAAGAGCATAGATATACGGTTCTAGATTTATTTCTGGCCATATTATTGTGAGTGAATTTATTTATTTACTAGGAAGGTAAAGAGAAATAAACAAAAAAAACTACCAATCATATCCTAAAGAAACATACCATTGAGGCTTTGATAGACCTGACTCAGTCCAATCATATGCCGCTTCAATTCTCCATGGCAAAAAGATGGGAAGTTTTATTCCATACCCTACCGAACGCACCCATGGTGAAAAATCATTTGATAAATTGTTTCCATACTTTGATTGAAGAAGCGCATAATTTGTAAATTCACGAGAATCATCCCAAGCTGCCCCAACATCCATAAATACGTGGCCTAAAATATTTCCTATTGTCAATGGAAATGGAAAGCCTATCTGTAAATATTGAATTAAAGGAAATCTGAATTCTAAATTAGTTAAAATAACATTTTTTCCAACCCTCTCCGAAAAACGTGCACCCCGTAATGGGTAAGCAAATTCAGAAAAATAGATATCCTGTAGCAAAGACTCATTTCGACTATCTAGGATCACATTTCTCCAGCGCCATTCTTGAGTTAACCCATCATCTACTCCATCAGTAGTTCCTGTACCAAAAAGCCAATTTTGCATACCCCCCAAAAAGTACTTTTGTGGATTTTTTCCAGTACTGTTTCCATAAAATAGTCGGCTTGCGAAAGAATAATTCCTGTTTACCATAAAATACTTACGTAAGTCAATTTTCAGTTTTTGAAAAGATATGCCCTTCTTTCCCATTGCCGGGCTTACTTCAAGCGTAGTATTCTGACGGAAACCATCAATTGGACCAAGAAAACCAAAAACAGAATTATCGAAAATATAACTTAGGGTTGGGTTGAGGGCGATAAAGCCATCGCTATTTACAACAGTATTACCAGTTTCATAAGGATCAATAGCAAAAAGCTTGTAATCCAAATTGTGCATTATAACACCAAAATCTAATCGGTTAAATTTATTTAGAGGTCTAGATGCAGTTCCAGCGATACCATAATGCCTCATTCTTGCAGTAAGATCAACAGGGTAACCATATTGATTGTAATATCCTCCAGTTAAAAAGAAATCAGCTTGATGAAACAAAGTAAAATAATAATTGGTTCTATTTTTTAAATAAGCATAATTCAAATAATAATCACTATTTGAAAGAGAAATCTGCGATTCTAGCGCAAGAGAGATTTGATGATCTCCCATAAGGTCACTAAAATAAAAAATTAATAATCCCTGATGGCCAAAAACATTATTATATCCATATTGACCTTGCGCAATATCTAAACTAAACTGAGTTTTATATGGCTGTGGGATATAATCGCCATTTTCTGTTTTAGATAAAGAGGATTTTGTAGCTTGCACATCTTGAGATTGCTCATTTTGGTTGTTGTAGGTTTCGTACTCCAAAGCAAAGATATATCTAGAATAATCCGATTGATCAGATTCGCTACCCCTCCATTTATCTTTCCTTAAATCAACGAGTTCTTCTTCTTTGTCAATATCTTTATTTTTATAATAATTGGTTGGCTGGATATCAACTTTTTCTAGATCAAGGGGGTTGTTCATTCTGTAAACATCCCATCCTCTACTAGAGTATCCTGAAAAAACCATAGTGTCATCATATTTATTTAAGCTTAATTGAAAGATACCCGTCAAAAGATTTGTAATAACTGTCGATTTTTTGTTAACGAGATCATAGCGAAATAAATTCCAAGTTCCTGAAGAGTCGGCAGTATAGAATAGCACATCATCAGTATTTGAAAAAATAGGGTAATTTTCATCGAAGCGAGAGTCTGTTATTTGATCAATCTTTTTGGTATTAATATCAATCAAATAAATATTTTTATTTTCATAATCTAATGATAGCATATCTTTTGAATTTGTATTACTGCGCTTAATACTTTTACCTCTATCAGACACAAAAGAAATAAGGCTTCCATCTGGGCTCCAGCTGGGCTCTGAATCAGAATATATATCATTTGTTAGATTGAAATGTTTTTTTGTTTGGAGGTCATATACATAAATATCGCTTGCGCCATTTTCGTAGCCTACAAAAGCAAGCTTCTTTCCTGATGGACTCCAAGCGGCACTAAAAACCCCATCTAGATCAAAAGGTATTTTTTCTTTATCGCCAGAAGCAACATCAACCAAATACAAAGCATCCCTAGAGCCAGACTTCGCAGCAAACACAATTCGCTTGCTATCAGGTGACCAACTAATTCCAGGTTGTAAAAATTTTAATTCTTCAAAATCTAGTGATCTACTACCCTTAATTAACTTCTTGATTTTCTTTCCGTTAAGAGCATCCATCAAATCAATATCAAAATAACTCATATTGTTTGTCAGGTATGCGATTTGCCCACCATCTGGAGAAATCGATGGTGAAATATTGTATACATTTTTTTCTTTTTTATGGTCAGTGAGTTTTTTTGCAATATCTTTGACCTCATCTCTACCAGCAACATCAGGATAAAATTCTTTCTTTATATACTTATGCCATTGTTCAGTTAATTCCTCATAATCCATACCAATAGCGCTTTTGAATCCTTTTTCAGCACTGCGCAATCTTTTCATTGATTGAAAAACTTCTCCAATTTTTTCTCTTCCGTATTTTTTTGCAATGAATCTCCAGACTGATTGTCCTCCCTTATAAGCTAAATAATATTCTAGTTCTTTTACCGTTGGAATGCGCTCATTTATAGCTAGATCGCGAATAACCATATCTGCTTCGGTATCCCAATTAGAAGAAAGATACTCAGCTAAGCCTTCATTTGCCCATAATGGCATACTCCATGTTACTTGTCCGCTAGCAACATTTTGCATTCTACCGCCATAAATAAGATCATTTATCATAGCATGAACTAGCTCATGATGAATTACATGACGAAATGCTTTGTAATCTCCTTCAAAAGGAATTACAACGCGGTTCTTAAATAGCTCTGTTACACCACCAATTCCTTCGGACATATATACACCAACAGCATTGTTCTGCTGAAACTCATTATGAGAATGATAGATGATAATTGGAACCCGTTTTTTTAAATTCCATCGTAGATGTTTTCCTATTTGTTCATAGGCCTCATTAGCCGCTTCCATCGTAAAAGTAGCAAGTTCAATTTGATCTCCATAATAATAAACATCAAAATTTGGAGATGAAATAAAATCCCAATCAAATTCTCTATACTGTACTTTATTCTGCCCAAATGATTGACCAAATAAAAAACAGCTCGTAGCAAGAAGGATTGTAATAGTAAATTTTTTCATATTAATAGTAAAGTCAAACCAAGTTTTTTAGTTCCCTAAATTCGCGGATATGCTGAAATATTGCAAATAATTTACAAAATATTATTATTATTTGATGTTTGACTGTCCTCTAATGAAAATATTAGTTTACACATATGGATTTGCCAGTATATTTTATATCCGACATACATTTGATGTTAAAAAGAACAGACTCTGAGGTAAATAGAGAAGAGATCTTATTTAAATTTCTGGATCATGTCAGACAAACAGGAGGTACTCTAATAATTAATGGAGACCTATTTGATTTTTACTTTGAGTATAAAGATGTGATACCAAAAGTTTATGTTCCTTTTTACTATCAAATATTAAAACTTAGAGAGTCGGGAGTGAAAGTGCATTACGTCCTTGGTAATCATGATTACTGGGTAATGGATTTCATTAATGATACTTTATTTGATAAAGTATATAGCAATGATGTAAAAATGAATATTGGAAATAAAACATTTTATATCACACATGGTGATGGGTTTCTATCGTGGGATAGAAGCTATAGGCTATTAAAAAGAATAATTAGATCACGTTTATTTATTTGGTTTTACAGATCACTCCATCCTAGAATAGGATATGCCTTTGCAAGTTGGATATCTAAGAAGGGCAAACATTATATACATAGTGATGAATATAATCAACGAATCTTAAATGAGATGGAAATTCAAGCAAAACCATTTATTGATGATGGATGTGATTATTTTATTTCTGGCCATTATCATCAAGCAAAAGAATTGCAAATGAAAAAAGGTAAGCTAGTTATACTAGGTGACTGGTTAAGTTTTTTCACCTATGGAAAATTTGATGGTAAGGATTTAAAGTTACACTTTTGGAATAATTAATGAAAAAAGCTAAGCTAATTATCTGTCTAGTGTCTACCTTGATTTTATTTGAAGGTTGCTCTGCCATAAAAAGATTTCTACCGGATAGAAAGTCCAATAATGATATATCTTATGAATTGATAGAAAATTTGAGCACTGCATTTAGTGAAGGCAAACTACAAGCCCTTGAAGAAATGATTGCAATATATAATGACACTAATCAACCCTACGATGTTAGAATGGCTGCAGGCGTAGCATTAGCTGAAACGCAGCACCCCACTGCCTTAAATGCGCTATCAGAAGCGGTAGGCGAAGCAGCAGCTTTAGATGTGACATTCATGATAGGTTCAATTGAGTTATTGGCACAGTTTAGAGATGACCCAAGAGCTGCAGATGCAATGATTAGCGCTATGAATAAAGTTGAAGAAAAAACAAATGAACTTGAACTTTCATTGGTAAAAAATCTGAACAAAGTACGTACCAAAGATCAAGTAATGGCTCTTTTAGACCTTTATGCAGTAAGCAGGAGCAATTTTAATCGTACTGAAAAACTTTTAACAGAGACATTAGGGGCGCTAGGAACTGATGAAGTTGTACCAATATTAACACAAATCTCTAGAGATCCTTTTGTTAATTTAGGAATTCGAAATAGAGCACTAGAAATCTTAGGCAAAAAAGATCCTACGCAAGTAGCAGGTGCTTTTGCAGAACTATTAGGTGACCCAGAAACAAATCTCGAAGTTAGGGATTTTGCTCTTAGCACAATGAAAGGTGTCAAAGAAGAAAATTTGGTATTAGCTCTACTGCAAACTTATCGAACCGGAAAAGATCAATACTATAATATTTTAAATACTCTTTTAGAGGCTCTTGGTGAATTTGATGACCCAGAAATAAGAAAAGCTGTAATTGAAATAGCAAAGAATGATAGCTATCCATTAGAAATAAGAATTAAAGCTATAGAAAAATTGGCTGATATTAGTGATCAATCAGTAATACCTTCTTTAATGCCAATTTTATCAGACTATAATCAGTATAAGTTGCATGTTGCAGTGATTGAAACCATAACAAATCTTGGAGCATATGCTGAATTTGAGCAAGAAATACACCGAAGAACCTTTGAAGCTCATAAGCAAGCAGCTACATCAAATGACTAAACTACTATCCTATTTTTTACTATTTGGGGTCATTTTTTCACAACAGGTGAATACTGAAATAGTTGGGGGAAATGATTCGTTAGATTTTTCCCTTGATTCCACACTAATAGATACATTAAATCAACCAACTTTTGAAATTTCAGCTACTATTGATACAGTAGATAAAGCTAATAACATAGAAGAGGTTAATTCTTTAAATTTGGAAAAGCCACTTCCACAAGTTAGAGATCCTAAAATAAGAGTAGTTGAAAAACTTGATTCGGGAGAATCATTTTTTGAAATAAGGTCAAGCATTGATTTTCTTAAATTGCAAATCGATGATTTGAAAAAAATAATTTCAGTCTATGAAGAAGGAAAAGGCGCAATGCCAAATATTGATGAAGAGCTTCTTAATCTAATTAAGATACCTCAGCTTAGACATAGAATTGAGCTACAAAATGGAACTGTAGTCAATGGTGAAATTATTGAAGAAGATGATCTTGGAATAATCGTTCAAACAAGCATTGGGCAGCTCGCGATTGAGAAAGATAAAATTATTGATATTAGTGAGGATCTACCACCAGCTGCTAAAGTTGAATTGATTAACGAGCCATTTGTAAATATTTATCCGGATCGTGAGGAAATAGTAGGAACTGTTAAAAATGTAGGTACAAAACGAGCTGATTTTGTTAGGGTAATTGCGAATCTATGGTCACCAACGACACAACTTCTATATCAAGATTCTGTTTTTGTTTCAGGTCAAAACACTAAATACTATACTGGAATTAAAGCTAAAACCTCTCTAAACCCTGGCTCTACTACAGAGTTTCAATTAGTAATACCTATTGATAGTGATAAAGAAGAAACATCCTATAGAACATTTGAAGTAAGATGGGAATCCTATAAATAATCTAAAGTAATTGTGTCTGGTAGATATCATGTATCCTTATGAGACCAAGACAAATATTCGATTGATCAACAACAGGAAGTACAGATATTTGTGATTCTCTGTTTTCCATTAGGGAAATGACCTCAGATAATGAAGAGTCAATCTTAATTGCAATTGGATTAGCTGACATAAGTTCGTTTGCTTTACAATTATCGATATCAATTTCATTTGCTAAAGATCTTCTTAAATCACCTTCAGTTATAATCCCCATAAGAATTTTTTCATCATTTAAAACAAGAGCGGCGCCTTGAGGCTTCTCAGTCATTTTAATAACAGTATTACGTAAATCATCATTGCTATCTACAACCGCAACCTTATCAATTGGCTGCATAACATCTTTCACTTTTAGTTTTAAACGTCTGCCAAGATCGCCCGCTGGATGCAACTTAGCAAAATCTTCTCGTTTAAAATTTTTATTTGCCATTAAAACAGCAGCTAATGCATCACCTATGGCTAGCGTTAGTGTAGTGCTAGATGTTGGGACGATCGCTAATGGATCAACCTCCTTAGAAACTGATGCATCCAAAACTAAATCCATTTCATTAGATAAAATTGAATTCATATTACCTAAAATGCCAATTAGAGGTGAATTAAATTCTTTTAATATAGGAATCAGCCTAACAATTTCATCTGTAGCACCACTCTTTGAAATAAGGATGGTTGGATCACCAGGTGCATAAATACCGAGATCTCCATGTACCGCCTCAGCAGGATGAAGAAAAACAGCTTCATTGCCAATACTGCATAACGTTGCGGCAATTTTTTGAGCGATAAGACCTGATTTTCCCATTCCACTTATCACAATCTTGCCATGATGGCTAGTAATGATATCACAGGCAATTTCCATTTTCTCTGAAATTCTGTCAGCGGCATTGATCAATTGCTCACCTTCTCCAACAAGAACATTTTTTGCAACTGATTTTAAACTGTGTTCATTCATTTATTTTTCTACGATTTATCTAAAATTTTTACCATTATTGCATTTTGAGCATGCATTCTATTCTCAGCTTGATCAAAAACGATAGAGTTTGAAGATTCCATAACTTCATCTGTTACTTCATTTCCTCTCTCTGCAGGCAAACAATGCATAAATAGTGTATCTTTTTTTGTTGAATCCATCATCTTTGAATTGACTTGAAAATTTTTGAAGATCTTAGTTCTGGATTCAGCTTGATCTTTTTGTCCCATTGAAGCCCATACATCTGTATAGATTATGTCGGCTCCATGAACACCATTGATTGTATCATTAGTTATTTCAATAGTTGAAAATGATGATTCCTTGGCAAGATTAATAGTTTCTTGATCGGGCTCATAACCTTCAGGACATAAACATGTAAAATGTATAGGTATCACTGATGCAAGTCTTAACCAGGAGTGCACTATATTATTTCCATCTCCAACATAAACAATTTTAATATTATCAAGATTGTTTAGATGTTCATACACTGTTAAAATATCCGCCATTATTTGGCATGGGTGGTTATAATCAGTCAATCCATTTATCACAGGTACAGATGAATTTTGGGCAAGCTCAAGCATATGTTTATGGTCAAAGAGTCGTGCCATGATCATATCATTGTACCTACTTAAAACTCTTGCAATATCTTTAACAGCTTCTCTTTTTCCAATACCAATATCATTAGGACCTAAATAAAGCGCGTGACCACCTAATCGAAAAAAACCAGTTTCAAAAGATACGCGAGTCCTTGCTGATGGTTTAGCAAAAATCATCGCAAGAGATTTACCTGAAAAAGGTTTATAGTCGTTACTTTGTTTAACGCGTTTTTTTAATTCAACGGCAAAATCTAAAAAATTATAAATTTCTTTTTTATCAAAATCCGTCACATGGATGAAATCTTTTTTCATTTTTTAGAATTATTTTCCATCCATTAGAAGTTTAAATAGCTTTGACCCCGATGGAAGAACTAAGGTAGTCTTATCATCAACAACTTTCTTATAGGTGTCTAAAGTGCGAACAAATTCATAAAATTTAGGATCCGCAGAATAAGATCTAGCATATACCTGCACAGCCTTTGCATCGCCTTCACCTCTTATTTTTTCAGCTTCCTTGTAAGCATCAGCTAGAATAATTGTTTTATCTCTATCCGTAGCCGCTCGTATTTTCTGCGCTTCTTCTTCTCCTTCTGATCTAAATTTATTTGCCTGTCTTTTTCTTTCAGCTTCCATTCGAGCATAGATAGACTCTTCATTTTCAGCAGGTAAATCAACGCGACGTATTCTTACATCTACAACAGAAATTCCATAAGCTAAAGTAGCTGTATTGCTTTGTAGAGTTATTATATCCATTATTTCTTCTCGATTTTCTGTAATAATCTCAACCATATCATGCGTTCCAAGTTCTCTTCTTAATTCCGAGTAGACTATGTCATCCATACGGCTTTTTGCGGTTGGAATAGCTTGAACTGTTTTTAGAAATTGTAATGGATCAACAATTTTCCATCGTACATAATTATCAACAATTAAACTTTTCTTATCTTTACTTAAGATTTCTTCAGGTGGAGAATCGTATTCTAACAATCTATCATCAAATGTAATTTTTTCTTGAAAAGGAAATGGTAGTTTTACATTCAACCCTGGCTCCGTGACTGTTTTGACCGGCTTACCAAGTTGAAGAATTACAACTTGCTGAGTTTCATCAACAATAAAAATTGAACTAAAACCAACTACAGCTAGAATTGGTAATAAAATAGTTAATAGTTTTTTCATGATTATTTCCCCTCTTTTGCTTTAAGGTTGAGCAGGTTAATTAAATTGCTTCCCTCTTTTCCATCTGGTACAATTATTTTTTCTCTGTTTGAAAGAATCTCTTCAGCAGTCTCTAGAAATAATCTGGTTTCAGTTACTTCTTTTGATTTCCTGTATTCTTTTAAAACTGCATTGAATTTTGAAACATCGCCTTCCGCTCTAGCAATTCTTGCTTTTTTATAACCTTCAGCTTCTCTGATCTGAGCCTGCGCTTCTCCTCTAGCTTTTGGTATGACATCATTTCGATACCCTTCAGCTTGATTAACCATTCTATTTTTATCTTCTTTTGCTGAGGCAACATCTTTGAATGCTGAAATCACCTGTTCTGGAGGACTAACATCTTGCAATTGAACAGCAACAACTAAGATTCCCGTATTATATTTATCTAAGATATTCTGAATTAGTTCTTTTGCCTCTTCTTGGATCATAAATTTTCCAGAAGTAAGCGCTTCATCAATATTATGACGCCCAACTACTGTTCTTAAAGATGCCTCAGATGCTTGCCTTACAGTTAATTCTGGTTCGATAAAATTAAATGTATAAGCAACTGGATCTTTGATTCTGTATTGAACAATCATTTCAGCATCAACAATATTCTCATCACCGGTTAACATCAAGCTCTCTCTAGAAATTGTTTGGTATTGATTTTTACCAACAGTTCTAAATCCAATTTCAATTCTTTTGACTTCAGTAACTTTTGGTGTACTGACTGTTTCAATAGGATAGGGGAAATGATAATTAAGACCTGACTGAGCAGCCCTTGAATATTTTCCTAATGTTTGGACAACACCTACTTCATCAGGACCAACAATGTATATTCCTGTTAAAAACCATAAAGCTACAAAAATTCCTATAAGTGGAATTGTGCCCATTGAAAGTTTAGGGATTTTAATCTCTTGATCACCAATTATAATTCGTTTATAAGCCATGATTTTCCTTTCTAATTTATTAACTGCCGCCTTAAACGTGCAGATGGAAATTTTAATTGTTCTCTATATTTTGCAACTGTTCTTCGAGCTATCGGATAGCCTTTTAATTTTAATTGATTTGCCAAATCAGTATCGGTAAATGGTTTATCTTTTACTTCATTATTAATTAATTGTTTCAGCATATTTTTAATTTGCTTTGTGCTTACCTGCTCACCGCTTTCTGTATCAAACTTATTTGAGAAAAAAGATTTTAACTCAAAAATTCCATATGGTGTATCGACATATTTATTTCGCGTAGAGCGACTAATTGTAGAAATATCCATCTCTAATTTATCAGCAATGTCTTTTAATTTCATTGGTTTTAATGTAGAAATATCTCCATTAAAGAAGTCTGGTTGATTTTTAATTATTTCATTCATCACTGAAGTTAATGTTAATTGTCGCTGCTCGATTGCTTTGATTAACCATGAAGCAGAGTCTAGCTTTTGCTTGAGAAACTTTTGAGTATCCTTAGATATCTTTTGCTGGTTTAATATTTCAAGATAATTTTCATTTATTGATAAATCTGTTATGGGAGATTGATTCACAATAATCTTCCATTTGCTATTTTCATTAGAAACAATTAAATCTGGAATCACAGTATCATTCTGCGGTTTTATTTTACCCTCCCCAGGATAAGGGTTCAATTTTTTTATATCTTCAATAACTTTTTTTAATTCATCTTTCTCAATTTTTAATTCTTCTAATATTTTATCATATTTATGATTAACAAACTCATCAAATAAATTATTAATTATACTCTTATGAGTTTTATAGCCTTCTCCTTTTAGCTGAAGAATTAAGCATTCTTGTAAATTACGCGCAGCAATACCAGCGGGGTTAAGCTGTTGAACTAATAATAAAATTCTTTCTACCTCATCCTCAGAAGTTCCAAGGCGATCTGATATAAGTATTGTATCTATAGCTAAATATCCATTTTCATCCAAATTCCAAATAATCTCTTCGGCAATATTTTGCTCTTTTTCTTCAAGATCAAATTCATTTAATTGTTGAGATAGATCCTCTAAAAAATCTAATTGCTGTACAATAGGGATCTCAAAATTTTCACTTTGCTTATTGTAAACGTTTCGAGGTTCAAATTCATCAGGGTCATCCTCATAATCAACTTCTTTGTCTTCCTTTAATTCTTCTTCATCGTTTTCTTGAATTGATTCTGGTTGGTCAAGCAAAGGATTGCTCTCAAGCTCATCTATAACTTTTTGCTCTAGGCTTGTTGAGTTTAATTGCAAAATTAGTGTCTGGAGAATTTGCTGAGGAGATAGAGAGTGGCTTAGTGATTGCTTTTGTTTTAACTCTGCCATTACAAAGAAAAACTTTCACCTAGATAAAGTCTTCTGGCTTCGGCATCATTGGCAAGAAACTCTGAAGAGCCTGATTTAAGAATTTTCCCATCAAATAAAAGATATGATCTATCGGTAATCGATAATGTCTCCCTTACGTTGTGATCCGTAATTAGAACACCAATATTTTTTTCTTTAAGTGAGCTAACAATAGATTGGATATCTTCCACTGCAATTGGATCAACCCCAGCGAAAGGTTCATCCAATAAAATAAAGTCAGGATCCATAGCTAAAGTCCTAGCAATTTCAACCCTACGCCTCTCTCCCCCAGATAAGTTTGCACCATTATTCAATCTAATCTGATTTATTGATAAGTCATCTAAAAGTTGATCAATTTTATTTTGCTGTTCTTGCTTTGATAAACTGCTCATTTCAAGTACCAGCCTAAGGTTATCTTCAACGGTAAGTTTACGAAAAATTGATTCATCTTGTGGTAGATAACCAATCCCGAATCGACTTCTTTTGTACATAGCCTTCTTAGTGATATTCATCTGATCAAGAAATATATCTCCATCAGTGGGCTTTATCATTCCTGTTATCATATAAAATGTTGTGGTTTTCCCAGCGCCATTTGGACCTAATAAGCCAACGATTTCACCTTTATTTACTTCTAGGTCTACATCTCTCACAGCCCAAAAATCTCCATATCTTTTACAAAGCTTTTTTGCGCTTAACTGCTTATAGCTATCACTCATTTATTCCCTCGTGAAAAACTCCTGCTGGTTTCATAATTTCCCAATTATCTAATTCAATGTCTGATTTAAATCCAATCCCATAAAGGGTATCGCTTTCTTCTGTAATAAATATTACACTGTCATCAGTAAAAACTTTTTCATCTACATTATCCCATGATAGCGTATCGGTATAAAGAGTAACACCGCTATCAGAGACTACAACAACATTTCCCATTGCTACTAAAAAATCTTTCGCTTCATCAATCTCAGCAATATCTGATTTGAGATTACTAGTATAAATTTCTTCATTATTAAAAAAATCAGCATCTACATTTTGATCTAAAAGTATGTATTGACGTTGTTGGTATTTTTCTAGATGACCTGACCTTATTACTGCTCTTTTAGAGCCTTTATTTGTAAGGGTAATTATTGCATTCCAGCTTTCAGCATCAGGTACCCCATCTCTCGTTTTACCAATCTTTTGTATATCAGGATTTTGGCATGCAAATATGAAAAGTATTAAAATGATTATTAGGTTCACTTGCGATTTAATAGTTGATTTTTTAAATCAAGAATAGTCTTTTCTAGGCGACCTTGCTCGATCAATATCCATTCAACTGCCTCACGGAAAGCTCCTTCACCACCAGATTTATCTGTAACATGTACCGCCACTGACTTACATGGGCCTGATGCGTTTTGAGTAGCAATTGGAACTGCAACCTTTTCCATCACAGGAATATCTATTAAATCATCACCTATATAGGCAATCTCAGAATCATCCAGATTGTATTTAGATTTTAATTCTTCATATGGAATGAGCTTATTCAAGATTCCATTGTAGACATCTTCAATTTTCAATTCAGATGCACGTAGCGCGGTTGCATTTGATTTACGACCAGAGATAAGAGCTAAGTTCATACCAGATTGGCGAAGCAATGCAACGCCTGCACCATCATTAACATTAAATTTTTTTATTTCCGATTCTTTATTTCCAACATAGATCGATCCATCAGTCCAAACCCCATCAATATCGGATATGACCATTTTAATTTTATTTATATCGTAATCAATCAATGAACAGCCTCATATATTTTTAATAATGTTCCCAGTAAATCTTCTAAGTTGTCTAGTGGCCATTGAGTAGATGCATCTGATTTAGCATTGCTAGGGTCATTGTGAACCTCCATGAAAATGCCATTACAACCAGCAGCAACAGCTGCCTTAGCCAGAGTAGGGATCATATTTCTCTGCCCACCTGTTACATTCTGATCGCCTGGTAATTGAGCTGAATGTGTCGCATCAAAAATAACAGGGTAGCCTACATTTTGCATAACTGGTATAGATGTCATATCTGAAACTAAACTATATCCAAAAGAGGTTCCTCTTTCAGTTAGTAAAATATTTTTATTACCTGTTGTTTCAACTTTTTCTGCAACATGTTTCATTTTGCCAGGCGCAAGGAATTGCCCTTTTTTTATATTTATTGCTTTTCCAGTTTTTCCTGCTGCAATCAATAAATCAGTCTGCCTACATAGAAAAGCCGGAATTTGTAAAACATCAGAAACCTCAGCTACTACCTTACACTGATCAGGAAGATGAACATCTGTTAATACCGGAATTCCAAGTTCGGTTTTGACGTCATTTAATATTGACAGTCCTGTATCTAGATTATCAGGTCCTCTAAAAGAATCTATTGCTGAACGATTAGCTTTATCAAAAGAGCTTTTAAATATTAATGGAATATTCATGGTGCTAGTAATTTTTTGAATCTGCTCAGCCATCATTAATATATGATCTCTTGATTCAATAACGCATGGACCGGCAATCAATGGAAAGGATCCGCTTTCGTATTTAACATTACCAATTGTAATTGTATTCATAATATTATTTCTTTTTTAATTGTTTAACAGATGCCTTTATAAAATCTCTAAATAAAGGATGAGCTTTACTTACCCTACTTTTTAATTCAGGATGAAACTGTGCAGCGATATACCATGGGTGATCTTTTAATTCAACAATCTCAACTAAATTCAGTTCCGAATTCTCTCCAGAAATAATTAATCCATTTTTTTCTAATCTATCTCTATATCTATTATTTACTTCCCATCTATGTCGATGACGCTCAGAAATATTATTCTTACGGTAAGCTGAAAATGCTTTTGTTCCTTTTTTTAATGTACAATCATAGGCGCCCAACCTCATAGTTCCACCTTTTGCTTTTATTGCCCTTTGTGACTCCATAAGATCTATCACAGGGTAGGGGGGTTTTTTATTAAACTCCGTACTATTCGCTCCATCTAAATTGCAAACATTTCGTGCAAATTCAATAACCGCACATTGAAGACCCAGACATATTCCTAGAAATGGAATTTTATTTTCACGCGCATATTTGCAAGAAAGTATTTTACCTTCAGATCCTCTAGAGCCAAAGCCTGGTAAAAGTAAAATTCCATCCATTTTATGAAATGAGGTGAATGCATCTGAGTCATTCTTTATATCTTCTGTCGCTACCCAATGCACTTTAACTCGAGCATCATTCTCAACTCCAGAGTGTATGAAGGCTTCTAAAACACTCTTATAAGCATCAGGTAGCTCAGTATATTTTCCGCACATGGCGATATTTACTTGATGTTTTGGGTGTTTGAATTTTTTGATAAAGTTTTTTAAATAAGCAATATTAGCCTTACCATTAAGCTGAAGGCGATCCATAATAATTTCAGATACTTTTTGATTATATAAAGTAAGCGGAACTTCATAGATGCTTTTAACTTCAGAGCCTTCTATTACATGCTCTGGATTTACGTTGCCAAAAAGTCCTATCTTATTTTTTACATCTTTCGTGAGTTTGTATTCTGTACGGCAAAGAATCATATCAGGTGATAAACCAATTTCACGTAGTTTCATTACTGAATGTTGGGTTGGTTTGGTTTTTAGCTCTTCACTAGCTTGGATGTAAGGTACAAGCGTAACATGCATAATGGTATGATTATGATATCCAACCTCAAGAGAAAGTTGACGTATCGCTTCCATAAATGGAAGGCTTTCAATATCACCTACAGTTCCTCCTACTTCACAAATAACAACATCAAATTTCTTTGGTTTATTTATTGCCTTAATTCGCGCAATGATTTCATCTGTAATGTGAGGAATAACTTGAATCGTTGCCCCTAAATAATCTCCTTTTCTCTCTCTTCCAAGAACAGTGCTATAGACTTGACCAGTAGTTGCATTATTTATCTTTGCCATATCTACATCAATAAATCTCTCATAATGACCAAGATCTAAATCTGTTTCAGATCCATCATCCAAAACAAACACCTCTCCATGTTGATATGGATTCATAGTTCCAGGATCTACATTTAGGTATGGATCTAATTTAAGAATAGTGACCTTTAGGCCTGCACTTTTCAAGAGATAGCCTATAGAAGCAGCTGCAATACCCTTACCAAGTCCAGATATCACACCACCTAGAACAAAGATATATTTTATTGGTGTTGTTTGTCCCATATTACTTTTTCATATCATTTAGATCTTCTAATGTATCAATCCCTCTGTTCACTCTATCGGTAAGCGCTACTTTGATAGAAATACCATTATCTATAGCTCTTAATTGCTCCAATTTATATTTTACTTCATTGGCAGATGGCTTTAAGGATGTGAATTTATCCAATATATCTTGTCGATAAGCATAAATTCCTGCATGGTGATAATACCCACCAGATTCCATGTTAATCGGGATTCTTCTGAATGCTACAGCAAATCTATCATTATCTAACAAAACTTTGACCGTATTTGAATCATGCAATTGATTTGCAGAAAGTTCTTTTCCTGCGATAGTAGCCATTTCAATAGAAGTATCATCAAATTCATCTATTAACATATCGATTAATGTGTGATCTAAAAAAGGCTCATCAGCTTGAATATTAACTATAACATCTGCATTTTTATCTTTAGAGACTTCATGAACTCTATCAGTCCCAGAGCGGTGAGTAGAATCTGTCATTGTAGTCTTTACTTTCCATTTTTTTAACTCTTTCACAGTCTCTTCATCATCTACAGCAATAATTACATCATCTATTGATTCTGATTTCTTTACATTTTCATAGACATGCACCACCATTGGTTTTTCATCAATTGGAAATAAAATTTTCTTAGGAAAGCGTTTTGATTGTAGGCGTGCCGGTATAATTGCAATTGTATTCATCTAATATTTTCTTTATTAAAGTATAGATAGAGATTGGAAGGCTGGATTAAGAACTTCAATAATTTAAACCTATGCAAAACATCAATCATGGTATTTACAAATAATAATGATACCTAAATTTATGAGAACTGCTGTGTAGCTACAAGAATGTTCGAAATAAGTTTTATTCGAATCGCATAGATTCAACTGGATCAAGATTCGCAGCTCTCCAAGCAGGATAACTACCAAAACCAATTCCAATTAAAGAGCAACTAACCACTCCATAAATTGCCCAATCAATTGGAATAACTGCAGGGACTTTTGCTACAAAAGATATCAGATTCCCAGCGGCTATACCAAATACAACTCCTATAATTCCACCAACTTGACATAAAAAAACTGCCTCAGTTAAAAACTGAATTAAAATATGTCCTTTGGTAGCACCAATTGCTTTTCGAATACCTATTTCTTTTATTCTTTCTGTTACCGATACTAGCATAATATTCATGATACCTATGCCTGCAACAATCAAAGCAATCACACTTACAGAAAATGCAAAAATTTTAATCGATCCTGTGA
>Ga0208261_1000214_pt1 | contig 24686 bp, 20 predicted proteins | sample Knorr_S7_td_DCM__FD_185595 | JGI IMG/M metagenome (GOLD analysis project Ga0208261, IMG submission 185595) | Marine microbial communities from Southern Atlantic Ocean transect - Knorr_S7_td_DCM_ad_131m_LV_B (SPAdes) (version 3) | ecosystem: Environmental > Aquatic > Marine > Oceanic | place...
TGAAGAATGATAATTTTTTATTAATTAAAGAATTAAAAACTTTTGCAAACTTAGGTTATCCAATCTTAATAGGCCCATCACGTAAATCATTTATTGGTCTTACTTTAGACTTGCCGGTTGAAGAAAGATTAGAAGGTACAGCTGCCGCAATAACTGCATCAATAATTAATGGAGCTAGAATAGTTAGAGTACATGATGTATTACAAATGAAGCGTGTTCAAATTATTTCTGATAAAATTAAAGGAGCGACTGCTTAGATGTATCTGTTCGATTTATGGTTTATCAAAGTTAGCCTAATAGATATAATTGATCTTATACTAGTAACTTGGTTGTTTTATAAAGTTTATAAGTATTTCCATGAGACTAGAGCAGGACAGATGTTATTAGGTTTAGTAATTTTATTAATTGCCTCTGTTTTGTTTAATTCTATTGGTTTAAGTGCATCCTCATGGGTAGTTAATCAATTTCAAACTGTTTGGGTGGTTGCATTTGTAATTCTTTTTCAACCTGAAATTAGACGATTATTAATTTATGTTGGTCAGACAGGATTTTTCAGACGTATTTTTCAAATAGGATCCTCAAGGACTATCGAAGCAATAGTAGAAGCATCTGTCCAATTAACAAATAATAAATGGGGCGCCCTTATAGTAATTCAAAGAGAAACAGGTCTAAGGTCATATAAAGAAGCAGGTACAGAGTTAAAAGCTGAAGTAACAGCACCTCTATTACTTTCAATTTTTAATCCAGGTTCTCCATTACATGATGGCTCGGTAATAATTAATAATGATATTATTGATGCTGCTGCATGTATTTTACCTTTAACAGAAAGTACTATGGTTGATCCAGGTATGGGGACACGCCATAGAGCTGCCTTAGGAATTTCTGAAGAAACTGATTCAATAGTTGTCGTGATATCTGAGGAAACTACTAAAATATCTCTTGCAGAAAATGGTAGATTTGTAAAAATAGGTATGGATGAAATGGACTTACGTCGTCATCTGAATGAACGTATGTTTATATCTTCTGGTGACTAAATTTTAGTTATAATTTCAATTTCTTATATTTATTTGATACGTAAATTATTCTAATGGATTTGGTAACACTTAAAGATAGATTCTCATCTTCAGAGTCAAAGCATTTTGAGCTTAGGGGGTACCTTTGACCTTAACTTGCAGGAATCAAAGTTAGAATCATTGAAAAAAAAATCGCAAGATCCGTCTTTTTGGAATGATCAACATAATGCTAGTACTATTTTGAAAAATATTAGTCGTATTGAAAATGAAATTAAAATTTGGTCAGATCTTGATAAAAGAAACAGTGATATTGCTGTTTTGATTGAATTTGCAGAAAATGGTGAAGTTGAAGATGAAGAAATCAATAATGAATTAATTCAATACGAGAAAATAATTAAAGATTTAGAACTAAAATTAATTTTAGGAAATAAACAAGATATTCAAGATGCAATATTAACTATTCATCCTGGAGCAGGTGGAACAGAAAGTCAAGATTGGGCTGACATGTTATTTAGAATGTATTCAAGATATATTGAAAGAAAATCATTCAATAAAAATATTCTTGATTATCAACCAGGAGATGAAGCCGGTATAAAAGATGTAACAATCGAAATAAAAGGAGATTATGCTTATGGTATGTTAAAAGCTGAAGCAGGAATACACAGGCTAGTAAGAATTTCTCCTTTTGACTCTAATAGTAGAAGGCATACAAGCTTTGCTTCCGTATTTGTTTATCCATCTGTAACACAAGAAATTGATATTGAAATTAATCCAAATGATTTACGAATTGATACATATCGGGCTAGTGGCGCAGGGGGACAACATGTTAATAAAACTGATTCTGCTATTCGTATTACCCATATACCTACAAATATTGTTGTTCAATGTCAAAATGAGCGTTCTCAACATAAAAATAAAGCTCACGCGATGAAAGTTTTGAAGTCAAGGTTATATCAAGTAGAAATTGATAAAGAAAAAGAAGCTGTTCGTGAGCTTGAAGACCAAAAAAAAGATATAGGATGGGGTAGTCAAATTAGGTCTTATGTTTTTCACCCATATAATATGGTTAAAGATCATCGAACAAAATTTGAATCGGGCAATGTCCAAAATATAATGGATGGTGATTTAGACGATTTTGTAAGGGCATTTTTAATGGATAATATATCAGATAATGAATTAAAAAATTAAAGTAATATCTATGTCAACAGAAAAACAAAGCTTGAAAGAAATAATCAATTTTAGGATGCAAAAATTAGAAAGATTGCGTGAAGCTGGCGTAGATCCTTTTCCACATAATTTTAAACCCACAAATTATAGTAATGAAATTAAAGATCAATTTAAAGTTTTAGAAAATAAAGATGTAATTGTTGCTGGTCGAATTATGGCAATGCGTAAAATGGGTAAAGCGTCATTTTTTCACATAGAAGATTCCGATGGCAGAATACAAGTTTATATTAAAAAAGATGAAGTTGGTGATTCGCTTTATAATATATTCAAATTACTCGATATAGGTGATTTTATTGGTGTTAATGGGTTTGTTTTTAAAACTAAAACAAAAGAAATATCTGTTCATGCAAAATCAATAACAGTTTTGGCAAAAAGTATACGCCCGCTTCCTATCGTTAAGGAAAAGGATGGTGAAACATTTGATTCTTTTGAAGACAAAGAACAGCGTTATAGAAATCGTCATTTAGATTTAATTGTAAACCCAGAAGTAAAAGAAGTTTTCAGGAAAAGAACTATAATAACATCAGCGCTTAGATCATATTTAGATAATGAAGGATTCTTAGAAGTTGAAACACCTGTGCTCCAGCCATTATATGGTGGAGCAAATGCACGACCTTTTAAAACACACCATAATACACTTGATCAAACACTCTATCTTCGAATAGCTGATGAATTGTACCTAAAAAGACTGATTATTGGTGGTATTGATAAGGTATATGAGTTGTCAAAAGATTTTAGAAATGAAGGTATGGATCGGAATCATAATCCTGAGTTTACAATGTTGGAATGGTACGAAGCATACAGTGATTACAATGATCAGATGAATAGGGTAGAGGATATTATAAGATTTGTAGCAAATTCAATTGATAAAATGAAATTTGATTGGGGTGATGTTAGTATTGATTTAAGTAAGAAATTTGATAGGAAACCATATCTAGACTTACTGAAAGATGCGACAGGTGAGGACTTATTAGAAGCTGATGTAAAGAAGTTACGATCAGTATGTAAAGAAAATAGTATTGAGATAAGCAATAAAGAAAATTATGGCCAATTATTAGATGAATTAATGCGTAGGCTGGTTGAGCCAAATCTTACTCAGCCAGTTTTTATCATTGATCATCCAAGAGAAATTTCACCTCTTGCTAAATCTCATCGTTCTGGTGACGTCAAACTAGTTGAAAGATTTGAGCTATTTATTGGAGGTGCTGAGTTTGCAAATTCTTTTTCTGAGTTAAATGATCCTTTAGATCAACGGGATCGTTTAGAGAATCAAGCAAAACTCCGTGAAAAAGGTGATGATGAAGCTCAACCAATTGATGACAGCTTCATCGAAGCAATGGAATGCGGTATGCCGCCTACCGGAGGGGTTGGTTTAGGTGTAGATAGGTTAGTTATGCTATTGACTAATAACAGATCTATTCGAGACGTCTTATTGTTTCCCGCTATGAGAAACATCTAAAAGCCTATTAAAAATGAACTTAAGCTTACATTTAGCTTTACGTCATTTAAGTTCATCAGATAAATCTAATTTTTCTTCTTTCGCAGGTAGATTGTCGGTTGTAGGGCTAGCTTTTGGAATAGCTTCTTTAATTTTGACTATATCCGTTTACAACGGTTTTGAAAATACTATATCGGAAAAAATAGCTAGTTTTGATGGCCATTATAGAATACAAGATATCCTTGGAAGACCTATTGATGAAAAATCTAGTCTAGAGACATCATTAAATGAAATAGATCTTGATAGAGCTGATCTTATAATGCAATCATTTGTTCAGGGTCCTGCTATGATACGAAAAGGAATTAATGCTGAGGGTGTAATTATTGAGGGTATAAGTGGCGATGAATTAGTTCAGCCATTAAAAGATCTACTAATTGAAGGAAAAGGTGCATTATCTAATAATTCAATAATAATTGGTAAATCACTTGCAGATAAATATGGATTATTAATCGGTGATCCTTTAGTTGTTTTTGACTTGAGTTCAATAGCTGACTTATCAGGAATTGATAGGTTGAAACAGTTTATTATTCAAGGAATATTTCATTCTGGTTTGAGTGAGTATGATAATACTATGATATATACATCAATACAAAATGCACAATATTTATTAGGGTTAGAGAAAAAAATTTCAGGTAAAATAATTTATTTAAATCATAAAAGTCCTCTATCATTTTCTGACATAATTGATGAGTCATTAAATTATCCTTACTATTCTAGCTCATGGAAAGAAAAACATCATACTCTTTTTAAATGGTTGGAAGTTCAAAAATTACCAATCTTAATTATTTTTGGAATGATTTCTTTAGTAGCTATTGTCAATATTATTTCTGCTTTAACTATGATTGTCCTAGATAAAATTAGAGTTGTAGGATTATTACAAGCGATTGGATTTCGAAAAAGTAGTATTAATTTAATTTTTCTTTTTAAGGGTGCATTAATTGGAATAATAGGTTCTTTTTTTGGGTTTGTTATAGCAATACTCCTTGGTATCGCACAAGAAAGATATCATATCCTTTCTATATCAGAAGATATATATTTTATGGATTATTTGCCTATATCATTTAATATAAATAATATTTTATTAATTATATTATTTGGGATTATTTCCTCTCTTATTGCAAGTTTTTGGCCATCAAAAATTGCAGCAAACATAAAACCTGCTGATGCAATAAAATACGAATGAAATTTCAATTATTAATTGCTAAAAAATTTATGCTAGGAGGGGCCGGTTCAGGTCCTAGTAGACTAAATGGGTGGATCTCTATTATTGGCATGATTATAGGAGCTTTTGCTATTTTAATTTCTTTATCGGTAATGAATGGTTTTGAAAAAAGAGTCATTGAAAAACTAATTGGCTTCGAAGGAGATATAAGAATAACATCAAACGTAGATAATAATTTAGAAAAAATATTTAATGAAATTAATTCTGATCCTTCAATTGATAAAGCTTTGTTATATAAAGAAAGAATTGGAATGATTTTTGCTAAAAATGATTCAAAAAGAATTGTAACCTTTAAATCAATAGATATTGAAAATCTTGATTCATTTTATAATATTGATTTTATTAATAAAGGCATAGATAATGCAGGTCAGAGTATTGTAATAGGTAATTTATTGGCTCAAAGGTTAAATGTAAGCGTTGGTGATCCTTTAACAATTATGAGTCCTATTGATCAATCAAGTTCTCTTGGATTACCAATACTCTTAGATGTAAAAGTGGGTAAAATATTTAATTCTCAAGTATTGGATTTTGATGATAGAATAGTTTTTATCAATAAAGAAATGGGAAATAGAATATTTTTACGAAAGAAAAATTATGATGGAATAGATCTTCGTTTAATTGATAGAAAAAATTTATCAAGTATTGTATTAAAAATAAAAAATGATTTTAAAAATATTTCTGTTTATAGTTGGGAAGATTTACATAAAGCATTGATAAATGCTATGCGTTTAGAAAGATTGGGTGCATTAGCAGTACTTTGTCTAATAATTTTAGTATCTAGCTTTAATCTTATTTCAACATTAGTGTTAGTTATAATTCAAAAAATTCGTCAAATAGGAATCTTACGAGCTATTGGAGTTTCTAATCTAGATATCAGAAAAATAATAGTTACACAGGGTGTTTTAATTGGTGGCATAGGAGTTTTAATTGGTACTCTACTCAGTCTTTTATTAATTATAATACAAAATATTTATGGAGTTATACCTATACCATCGGATATATATTTTATAAGTGAATTACCTATGATAATAAATTTGAACGATATATTCCTTGTTTCTTTTATATCATTAATATTTATTATTTTTTCTAGCTTAATTGCATCTAGACAGGCTGTTAAAATTGGAATAAGAGAATCGTTACAATGGGAAAAATAATTTTAGAATCTAAAAAACTTGTCAAAGCATATTCCAATGGCGTTAATAAATTAGATGTTATTAATAATCTAAATTTAAAAGTACAATCTTCAGAAATAATAACTATAGTTGGGCAATCTGGATGTGGTAAAACTACATTATTAAATTTGATTGGGGGACTTGATCGCCCGGATTCTGGAGAATTAATGGTTTTAGGACAAAATATTTTAGAGATTAATAATAATGATGCGGCAGATTTTAGAAATAAAAATTTAGGTTTAATTTTTCAGTTTCACCATCTGCTTCCAGAATTTACTGCATATGAGAATGTTTTAATGCCTGCTAGGATAAATGAAAATGTAAAAGATAAAGAAAATTTAGCAGATGAATTGTTTGACTATGTTAATCTTACAAATAGAAAAAGTCATTATCCATCTGAGCTTTCTGGTGGTGAAAGATTGCGTGTAGCTGTTCTTAGGGCTTTAATAAATCAGCCAGCTTTAGTGTTGGCTGATGAGCCAACCGGAAATTTAGATGGCGACAATTCAAAAAAATTAATGAGATTATTCAAAAAAATAAATTCTGACTTCAATCAAACATTTATTATTACAACACATGATCCTGAGGTTGCCAAAATTGGTACGCGTTGTCTTAAAATGATAAATGGTAGATTAAGAAAAAATAATATTTAATTGATTTATAAGCTTTATATCATGGAAAAGCTTTTTTAATATTTAGTTGAAAATGAAAGAGAATTTTTCAAAACGCGTTCAATTAATTATAAAAAATGCCAAAGAAGAAGCTGTGCGACTTGGTCATAGTTATGTTGGTTCAGAACATCTTCTACTAGGTATGATTAAGGATTCTACTGGTCTATCAGTAAAAATATTAGAAATTTATGATTGTAATATTTTAGATCTGAAATCTATGATTGAAGATATGATAAAAAGTTCTGGAGGTACATTAACCTTAGGCCATTTACCTTTTACTAGAAGAGCCGAAAGAATATTACGTAATTCTTATAATGAGGCTAATGCATTGGGATCATCATTAGCAGATGATGAACATTTATTATTATCTATGCTAAAAGAAACAGATGGAATTGCTTTTGAAGTATTAAATGCATATACTATTGACTATGATAGTGTTTTAGGTCTGATGGAGAATGAACAGATCGATAGTAAAGAAGAATATGAAGTTTCTAAAGTGACAAAAAAAACTAACGTTTCTAAAACCCCAGCTTTAGATCATTTTTCTAGAGATATTACTCACTTAGCTGAGAAGGGTGACCTTGATCCTGTAATTGGCCGTGAAGAAGAGATAGAGAGAGTTGCGCAAATTTTGACTCGTAGAAAGAAAAACAATCCAGTTTTAATTGGAGAACCTGGTGTAGGAAAAACTGCAATTATAGAAGGATTAGCGCAAAGAATAATTAGAAAGGAAGTACCAAGATTATTACACAATAAACGTATCTTATCTTTGGATTTACCTGCAATTGTTGCTGGCACAAAATATAGAGGCCAATTTGAAGAGCGTTTAAAAACAATAATGATTGAATTAGAGTCTACTGAAAATATAATTATTTTTATTGATGAGCTTCATACTATTGTAGGGGCAGGTGGAGCTTCAGGTTCTTTAGATGCTTCTAATATGTTTAAACCATCCTTAGCTCGAGGGGATATTCATTGCATTGGAGCTACAACGCTAGATGAATTTCGCAAGTATGTTGAAAAAGATGGAGCATTAGAACGTAGATTTCAAAAAATAACAGTTAACCCTCCCAGTATTGAAGAATCGATTGAGATATTAAAAGGTCTGCAGAGCTCCTATGAGGATCACCACAATGTTACCTATAGTGCTAAAGCTATAGAAGCTTGTGTATATTTATCACATCGATATATTTCAGATAAATTTTTACCTGATAAAGCAATAGATATTTTAGATGAATCAGGTAGTAGAGCTCATATGTTAAATATGGATGTACCTCAGGAGTTAATTGATCTAGAACTAAAAATAGAAAAATTGCGTAGAGAAAAAGAAGAAGTAATAATAGCACAAAAGTATGAAGCAGCGGCAGCAATTAGAGATAAAGAACAAACTCTTTTATCTGAACTTGATTCACTTCAGCAAAAATGGCTTAAAGATGATTCTAGTAATCGTTTTGTTGTTACGGAAGATAATGTCGCTGATGTAGTTAGTTTAGTTTCTGGTATACCCGTAAATAAAGTTGCGCAATCAGAATCTCAAAAATTGCTAAAAATGAAAAATGAACTCCATAAATCGATTATTGGTCAGAATGAAGCAATCGATAGCGTAACCAGATCGATACAAAGAGCTAGGACGGGTTTAAAAAGTCATAAAAGACCTATTGGTGTATTTATGTTTCTTGGGCCAACTGGTGTAGGAAAAACAGAACTAGCAAAAGTACTTGCCAATTATCTATTTAGTCATACTGATTCGCTAATTAAAATTGATATGTCAGAATATGGTGAAAGATTTTCTGTCTCTCGTTTAATTGGCGCTCCTCCCGGGTATGTAGGATATGAAGAGGGCGGGGAGTTGACTGAGAAAGTTAGGCGAAATCCTTATTCTGTCATTTTATTTGATGAATTTGAAAAAGCACACATAGATATATCTAATATATTATTACAATTATTTGATGAAGGAATATTAACAGATGGCCTTGGCCGTAAAGTAGACTTTCGAAATACAATAATTATTATGACTTCTAACCTAGGTACTAAAGATATTAAAATTGATAATAGGTACGGGTTTATTGAAAAGACAGATAGTTTTAATTATGAAAGCATTAAGTCGAAAATAATTGAAAATGTGAAAAATGTATTCAGTCCAGAATTATTAAATAGGATAGATGAAAAAATTGTTTTTCATACTCTAGATAATGATGATGTATTAAGTATTGTTGATTTGCAATTAAAAGAGCTTATCGATAATCTTGATAAATTAGATATTGGAATTAAAATAACAAAACGATCAAGAAGATTGTTAGCAAAGCTTGGGTTCCACAATGAGTATGGTGCTAGAAATTTAAGAAGAACAATTCAAAACTATGTAGAAGACCCAATATCTGAATTGCTTTTAGAAAATAAATTTATTCAAGGTGATAAAATTTCTGTTGATATTAAAAAGAATGAATTTACTTTTTCTTCAAATAAAAGAAATATTGTTAAAAAGAAAACAAAGAAAAAAGACGAAAATCCTCAAAAGGTTTAATAAGCCTGCCATTAAGCTATAAATATACACTAATATATGTCATAACGGCATAATAATATCTTTGGCACAGTTATTGTTCTATTATTGATACATTGAAAAATATGTATGAATAATATTAGAAAGTTTATGATTAAATACCCGCTTTTATCTTTTGCGATGTTAGTGCCTTTGTGTTTAATTATTATAAATGCTGTAATGACAATCTTATTAGAATTCATTCTACCTATATTACTTGCATTCTGGTTATCTAGTATTATTTATACTGTGATTTTAGGAAAAAGTCCTATTAAGACTTTTTCTAGACCATTTTGGTTTATTAGATATTGAATTAATTTTATTAGAATTAGGAGATATGTTTTATGAGTAAAATTATTGGAATTGATCTAGGTACTACCAATTCATGTGTTGCCGTTTTAGAGGGTGGAGAACCATCTGTTATTACAAGTCCTGAGGGTGGACGTACAACTCCCTCAGTTGTAGCATTTACAAATAATGACGAAAGGCTTGTTGGGCAACCTGCAAAACGTCAAGCTGTTACTAATCCATTAAATACAATTTTTTCTATAAAGAGATTTATGGGAAGAAAATTTGGTGAAGTATCTAATGAAATTGAAGAAGTACCTTACAAAATTGAAAAAGGAACTAATAATGGTGTCGTAGTTAATATTAACGATAAACAATATAATCCACCTGAAATTAGTGCTATGGTTTTACAAAAATTAAAACAAATGGCTGAAGAACATCTTGGTTCTACCGTTACTGATGCAGTTATAACTGTTCCTGCGTACTTTAATGATGCTCAACGACAAGCAACTAAAGATGCAGGTAAAATTGCAGGATTAAATGTAAGGAGAATCATTAATGAACCAACAGCAGCAGCCCTTGCATATGGTCTTGAAAAGAAAAAAGATGAAAAAATAGCAGTTTTTGATTTAGGTGGAGGAACATTTGACATTTCTATACTTGAATTAGGTGACGGTGTTTTTGAGGTTAAATCTACTAATGGAGATACTCATTTAGGTGGTGATGATTTTGATCAGAAGGTACTCAATTGGATAGCACAAGAATTTAAATCCAGTGATGGTATTAATTTGAAAGAAGATCCAATGGCACTTCAAAGGTTAAAAGAAGCTGCTGAGGCTGCTAAACAAGAGTTGTCTAGCTCTAAGCAAACTGAAATTAATTTACCATTTATTACAGCAGATGCTTCAGGTCCTAAACATTTAAACTTAACTCTCACTAGAGCGAAATTTGAAGAATTAGTATCTGATTTAGTAGAAAGAACAGTTGAGCCATGTAAAAAAGCATTAAGTGATGCAGGCTTAAATCCAGATGAGATAGATGAGGTTATATTAGTTGGGGGATCATCTAGGATGCCTAAGATCCAAGAAAAAGTCAAAGAAATCTTTGGAAAAGAATCTAATAAAAGTGTTAATCCGGATGAAGTTGTTGCCCTTGGAGCATCAATTCAAGGTGGGGTTCTTGCAGGCGATGTTGATGATGTATTGCTGCTTGATGTTACACCATTATCATTAGGCATAGAGACTCTTGGTTCTGTATCAACTAAATTGATTGAGAGAAATACAACCATACCAACGAAAAAATCTCAAATTTTCAGTACTGCTGCTGATAACCAGACAACTGTTGAAATACATGTTTTACAAGGTGAAAGAGAAATGGCAGTAGATAATAAGACTATAGGTAGATTTCATCTTGATGGTATACCATCAGCGCCTAGAGGCGTACCTCAAATTGAGGTTACTTTTGATATTGATGCTAATGGTATACTAAATGTAGGTGCTAAAGATAAAGCTACAGGAAAAGAACAGAGTATTAGAATTGAAGCTTCCAGCGGTCTTAGTGATTCAGATGTAGATAAAATGGTAAATGAAGCAAAGCAGCATGAGGAAGAAGATAAACAGAAAAGAGAACTTATAGATTTACATAATCAGGCAGAGCAGCTAATATATCAAACTGAAAATAATATTAAAGAGTTCGATAAAAAATTGAATGATAACGATAAAAAGAGTTTAACTGATTCTGTCGATAATCTAAAAAAAGCAAATGAAGGCTCAAGTAAAAGTGATATTCAAACCGCCATTGATTCATTAAATAATATTTGGAGTGGTTTAGCTACTAAACTGTATGATGAATCAAAAACTCCAAATCAAGATAGTGAAAAGGGCGAAAAAAAGGGTAAACAAAAAAAAGATGTAAAAAATGAAGGTGAGATAGAAGATGCTGATTTTGAAGTTGTTGATTAGATAAATCATATTAAATATCAATATTATAAAAGTGCAAAGAGCGTCTGTGAAGACGCTCTTTTTGTTTTTGGAACATGATGCTTATATATTCGTTAACTTAGTATAATATATAGAATATGAAAATTTTAAAAAGACCACTATTAATTATATCTGTAATAATTATTACAATAATATTTGTGATAATGACTCCTTCATTATGGAAAAATAAGATTCAGGATCAATTAAACTACCAGTTATCTCAAAGAGGAGACTGGGAATTAAAATTAAATAAATTACAGGGGCATCTTCTTTTCAATGTTACAATAGACTCTGTATACCTTATTAATTCTAATAGTTCAAATATTTCAATATCTAAGGTGGATTTAAAACTCAATTTAATTAAATCACTTTTTGGTCATCCTAGTCTAAAATATTTAAGATTAACAGATCTCAGTACAAATTTGTATAGATCAGACAAAACAATTTATACAAAATCTGATCCATTCGAATTAAAATCAATTCTTGAAAAAAAAATGTCTATAGATAGATTATATGTTAATGGTATGATATCAATACCTGAAATAAAAATCATTAATGATTTTATTTTTGATTTTGATGGAAGATTTGATATTGATATGAATTCAATTGATTTGGATGTTTTTAGGTTATTTGTTTCGTTGGATAGTACTGAATTTGATATGCAACTAGTTGACTCCAAAATATCATTACTTCCTGGAAAGATTGTTTGTAATAATTTAAATGGACATATTGATTCTTTGGGTCTATCAGGGCAATTCTTTTATAGTTGGTTGGATAAAGATGAAATGAAAATGGATCTCTTTATCGATAAGTATGAAATCCCTAAAACATTTTTTGAAAGTTTACCTCTTCAACCAAAATTTTCAGCTTTAGAAACAGAAATACATATTCAATCTGATTTAAAAAACTTTGAAGGTAACATAACTCTATCAAATCATTTAGGCTTGAGTACATCTGGTAATATTTCATTAACAAACTTTGATAATTTTGTATCTATTGATGAAATAAAATTAAAAGGTGATAATGCAAGCTTATCTATGAATGGTATATATCAGAAAGATGGTCAGTTTAATTCTTCAATTAAATTAACTGATTTTGATATTAATCAATGGATAATCGATGATATCCCAACTGATCTAAATGGGCAATTAGATATAGAAGCCAATATAAAGCAAAGCAGGCTTCAGGAAATCATATTAAATATGGAACTTTTAGAAGACAAGCTATATAAAGATCGTCAAATATCAGTATATGGAACTGTAGATTATGTAAATGATTTTTTAAATATTGAAGAACCACTTGAACTATCAATTGGAAATAGTAAAATTATTATTACAGGTACCAGTAATTTTAAAGATGAAATTTATGATCTAGATTTTGATCTTGATAATGCGGATGTTTTTATAATAAATAATTTTTGGTCTGATAGCTTAGAAAATGGTAAAGCAACCGGTAATCTATCTGTTTCTGGTTCTTTTAATAATCCAAACCTACATGCTGAATTAGTATTAAATGATATAGAGTATAAAAATTTTAATCTTGAGAGTTTCGAATTTTTTGGCAATTTGAATAGTGAAGGAGATTATACTATTGGTAATTGTCAATTAAGAATAGGCAGTGGTAAATGGAATGAAGAAAATTTTGAAAGCGGTGTAGTTGATTTATCATATTCAAAAGAAGGAATTGAAATACAAAGTGCTGAATTTAAAAATAATAAGGATTTTTTTCAGTTATCCGGTTTTTTTAATAATAATGGTAACGGAATATTTAATCGATTACAAATTGCTACAGGTCAAACATATTTAATTAATACAAAACCACTAGAATTCACTCTTGGAGAAGATGTTGATATTTTGCAATTAGATCTAGGCGAAAACGAACTAATATTAAAGCCTTTTGAATTTCATGTAAATGATGGAATTATAACTGGATATTTATCACTTGCTGATGAAGTCGATGGTTTATTAAAAGTATCAAATATAGGAACAGATATAATTGATTTTCTAATACCTGAAGATTTAATAATAAATGGACAGGTTTTTGGTGAGTTCTATGTTTCAAATACAGATTATTTACTGGATTATTCTATAGATATATCAATAAAAGATGGTGAGATTGCTTCACAAAAATTTGATGAATTGATTATTTCTACATATTATAGCGATTCAACCTTTCACATTGAAGATTTTACTTTGATTCATGGTAATAAAACAGGTATTCAAATTGCAGGTATTATCCCTCAACATTATGAGATCGATAACCCTAGTCAAATTGATGCAAGTATTAATATGAAAGATATTGATATTTCAGTATTTACTCAGTTTGTTCCTAATTGGTTTAAGCTTGAAGGCTTAATTTCAGGAGATATTCATTTAGGTGGTTTTCCAAATAAAACTAAATTTGATTTTGATTTAAATATTGATCATGCAACATTTGAAAACCTTGATTTAGGATCAGTATCTACTGTTGGCCTTTATGATTCGAATAAACTTTACTTTAATAATTTTACAGCTATTAGAAATTTTGATCACTCAATATCTGGGATTGCTTCTTTACCTTTAGATTTAAATATTAATTCGGTAAATATGGGTCAATATTTCAATTCTGATTCTATGGTAGTTGATGTAAAAGGAAAGTTTAATCATCTTGAATTTTTAAGTAAGTATTTAACAGATATTGATTCTATAAAAGGTAATCATGATATCTCATTGTATTTATATGGAACACCAAATAAATTATATCGTGATGGAAATATTTCAATAAATGAATCATCTATATATTCAATTTTATTAGATAACCCTATTGAGCATATTAATGGCAAGGGTTCGTTATTTAAAAATACACTTACTATTGATAATTTATCTGGTGTTTTAACTAATAATATAGAAAAAACTGATAATCTTTCCGTAAATGGAAATTTAGATATGAATAAGTTTTTTGATCCTTATTATGACATAAATATTATTGGTGATAATATCTTTTTTAAGACATTATTAGGAGATATTGAAGGTATAGTAAATCTAGATCTTGAAATTTATGGAAAAGATACAATAACAATTGCTGGTCAGATTGAAGCACTTGATGCAATTATGTATCAAGAATTTGAAATTAACAACTTACCATCATCTGAATTAGGTGAAGATGATTTAATTATTAATTATAAGTTAAATTTTCCTATAACTGGTAATTTTGTTCTAAGAAATAGTCAAATTGATGCACAGTTAGGTGGAGAATTAAGTATATCAATGTTTGGAGATCAAAATGCTGATTATTCAGGAGAGCTATTTGTACGAGAAGGTAAATTTTATTATTATGGCGATATATTTACCATAACAAGTGGATACTTAGCTTTTGATACAAAAGGATTTAACCCATATCTTGATCTATCTGCTTTTACTAAAATACAAGATGAAAATATAACTATTACTTTAATTGGTCCTTTAGATAATCCAAATTTAGGATTAGAATCATCAAGTGGATTTAGTGAGAGTGATATTCTTGAATTATTAACAATTAGAAGCCGATTTGAAGATCAAGAAATTAGTTCTTCAGGTATAGGAAGTCAGGCGCAGTCAATATTTGTTGCATATTTGGAAAAAGAATTAGAAAGAAATTTTATGCAAATTAGCGGTCTTTCACGATTAGGAATTATTGAAGATGTAAGTATATCTGGTACCTCATCATTGATAGATCCATCAAAATCGCAGGAAGACTTAGTAATCAAAGCACAAGTATCTAAAAATTTATCATTTAATTATTCTTATAAACGGTCATTTTCTTTTTCTAATGCGCCATATAACCAAGTAGGGGTTGAATTGAAGGTTAATCCATACTTTTCTCTGATTGGTAATGTTGATGAATTAGGTAATATGCATGTAAAATACCGTTTGCGCTATTCATATTAAGTTTTTAAATATAACATTATGAAACTTTATCTATGGATAGTGATAGGCTTAATTAGCTTGAACATAGTTTTTGCAAATTCCCTTGATAATGCTCAGATAAAGAGCGTGAAATTTATTGGAAATAAAAATATTAAATCTAATTCTCTTCAAAAGATTATTAATGTTCAAAATAAATCAATATTTACTGATTTACCATTTGATCGTAGAGTAATAAAACTAGATGCAATAAGTATAAAAAATTATTATCTCACTAATGGATATTTAGATGTATCAGTTGTGGATTCTTTTAGTGTAAATGAAAAATCTGCTGATATTTATTTTCGTATTTTAGAAGGAAAACAGTATTATTTAAACTCAATTAATATATCTGGAAATAATTCACTTAAAGATGAAGAAATTTTTTCTTTACTTAATTTGAGAAAAAATTATCCTTTCAACCCAGTGGGAATCCAAATTAATAGAAATAGATTAGACGATAAATATTTTGAAAATAGTAAGTTATTTACAAATATTAAAATTGAGCCTTTAGTTTCTGACTCGGTTACTATAAATATAATTATTGATGAAGGTCCAGATATTTTTATCAATAAAATATATATTGAAGGAAAGAATGAAGATCTTGATTCAAATTTAATTTATAGAGAATTATTATTTTCAAAAAACGATAAATATGTAAAGAGTAAAATAGATTTATCCCAAAGAAAATTAATGGAAATTGGTATTTTTTCTATGGCTGCAATCACACCTGTTAAAAATATTTCAAATGATTCTACAGTAAATATTGTAATTGAGTTAAGAGAAATGAATCAAAGGGAGATTATATCTTCTGGAGGCTATTACCCCATAACTGTTAATGAAGGTGTTGATCAAGTAATTGCTCTTGCTGGAGATGTGGCGTGGAAAGATAGAAGAGTCCTTAATTCTATTTCTAGTTTTGAAATTAAATCCTCACTTGCTATTCCATTTGAAACTGGATATCGATACCCTCGATTCAATTTTGATATGCTTTTATCTAATCAGTGGATATTGGGGCTTCGATTTCCTTATGAATTAAAAGGTTTTTTTCAATCATTTAGAAATTATAATCAAGAAGATGGTATTTACAGGTATGGTTTTCAATTAGCAAATATTCTTCGTCTAGATGAAAGGTCTTATTTTAGATCAATTTTACGATGGGAATTATTTGATGATAATAAACGTGATGATAAAAATGATATTGAGAATCGTTCTTTTAGGGTCATCGGTAGATTCGATAGATCAAACAATCCTTTATATCCATCTAAAGGATATGTGCTGAATACAGAAATTATTAGCGTTGGTGGAATCTTAGGTGGTAATAGAACCTATCAAAAAATAGATACAGGTATTCAAAATTATTTTTCAATCATTAAAAGATGGGTTTTGGCCTCAAGAGTTAAATATGGTATGATATTTAACTGGAAGAGTGAATATGATATTTATGAGACATTATTATATGACAAATTTTATCTAGGAGGAAGTTCTAGTTTAAGAGCATGGGACCCATTAAAGTTTTTAACAGAAATTGACCCAGGGACTGATTTGGTAGGTGTTGCTGATGATAGAATTATACCAAAAGGTATGTTAACTAGAATATTGATAAATTTTGAAGTAAGATTTCCAATATATAAACTAATTGGTGGTGAAGTGTTTATTGATGGGGGACAATTAACTGATAAAAGTAATAGTATTTCTTTTAATAATATTAGATGGGGTAAAGGTTTTGGTGTTACTATAAAAACACCTTTTGGCCCTGTAAGATTAGATTATTCTAATCCTTTTAATAATAGTAGCTTTGGAGATGGAAAGTTAAATCTTGGTTTATTATATATTTTCTAGGAAATTTTTTTATATAAATATTACTTCTTTCTTGATGATATATATCGTTCCACATAAATTCGGCAGTTTTCGAATAAAGGAAAATTTTAAATAATGAATAGAATATTAATATATATATTAATTGTTTTTACAACATCTAATTGTATAAATAATCAGACAGCTGATGAATTATACAGCAATGCTGAGGTTTCAAGAAGCGAAAAAGACATAAAGGGTGCATTATCTAAACTGGATTTATTATTAAAAAAATATCCTAACCATAACCTTGCAGCCAAAACCCAATATTTAATTGGCGATATTTACATGAACGATCTTCGTGATTTTAATAATGCTATAAATGCATATAGTAATGTTGTAAATCAATTCTCAGGAACTGAGCAGGAAGCTCAAGCACAATTTATGATTGGTTATATCTATGCAAATATTTTAGGTGATAAATCAAAAGCAGAAAAGAATTATAAAAGTTTTTTAAATCAGTTTCCTGATCATGAATTAGCTCCTTCAGTAAAATTTGAATTAGATTATCTTGGGAAGGATATTAATGAGATTGATGTGTTGAAACATATTACCTCTTAATATACAATAGCTATTATGTCGGATTTTAGCCTATCAGAAATTAATGATCGAATTTCCAAAGAATCTGTTTTTATTGATAAACTCAGAGAAGAAATTGCTTCCACAGTTATTGGTCAAACTGATCTTATAAATAGATTGCTTATAGGAATATTAGCTAATGGTCATATTTTAATCGAAGGAGTCCCTGGGCTGGCTAAGACGCTTTTGGTCAAAACTATAGCTCAACTTATTGAAGCCAAATTTCAAAGGATTCAATTTACACCAGATATGTTGCCAGCAGACTTAATAGGTACTCTTATTTATAATCAAAAAACAGGTGGTTTTGAGACGAGAAAGGGTCCAATATTTTCTAATATTATACTGGCTGATGAAATAAATCGTTCACCTGCAAAAGTTCAGAGCGCTTTATTAGAAAGTATGCAAGAGAGACAGGTAACTATTGGTGAAGATACATTCCTTTTAGATAACCCTTTTCTAGTATTGGCTACACAAAACCCTATAGAACAAGAAGGCACTTATCCACTTCCTGAGGCTCAAGTAGATAGATTTATGTTAAAGCTGAAAGTCTCTTATCCCTCAAAAGACGAAGAAAAACTGATTTTAAGAAAAATGGCTAAAACTACTATTCTTGAATCTTTAACACCAGTTACTGGTCCAGAACAAATAATAAATGCACAAAAAACAATTAATGATATTTACGTAGATGAGAAAGTTGAAGAATATATTCTGAATCTAATATTTGCTACTAGAGACCCCGAATCTTTTGGTTTGGATGATATTAAAGGGCTTATTGATTATGGAGCATCACCTAGGGCTTCAATAAATATTGTTTTGGCTTCAAAGGCAAGAGCTTTTATGGAACACCGTGGATATATTACTCCAGAAGATGTTCGATTTGTAGGAATGGATGTTTTAAGACATAGAGTAATTTTAACTTATGAGGCAGAAGCCGAGGAGCTATCATCTGAGGATATTATTCAAAGACTTTTTGAAACTATAGAAGTACCTTGATTTTATAGCCATGATCCCAACCGAGATCATTAAAAAAGTTCGCCATATTGAAATAAGAACCAGAGGATTGGTAAATGATCTTTTTGGTGGAGAATACCATTCTGTTTTTAAAGGGAGAGGAATGTCTTTCTCTGAAGTTAGAGAATATTACCCAGGCGATGATATTCGTTTAATTGATTGGAATGTTACAGCTCGCTCAAGCCTACCACATGTAAAAATCTTTGAAGAAGAAAGAGAATTAACTGTTTATCTCATTATAGATATTAGTAAATCAGGAGATTTTGGAACGTTAGATAAGTATAAAAATGAAATTGCTGCTGAGATTGCTGCGGTACTTGGCTTTTCTGCTATAAAAAATAATGATAAAGTAGGATTAATTATGTTTACTGATAAAATAGAGAAATATGTTCCACCTAAAAAAGGAAAATCTCATGTTCTACGTGTAGTCAGAGAGCTTCTTTATCATAAACCTGAAGATCAGAAAACTTCAATTCAAAATGCTCTTGATTTTTTACTAAAAGTGTCAAAAAGAAGAAGTGTTGTTTTTCTTATTTCTGATTACATAGATGATGGATATTGGAAATCCCTAAAGATTGCTAATCGTAAACATGATCTTATTGGAATTAAAATTTCAGATATTGCTGAATCTATAATGCCAAATTTAGGACTCCTAAAAGTTCATGACCCTGAAACAAATAATGAGTTTTGGATTGATACAGGTTCAGAAACTGAAAGATTAAAATTCACTAAAGATCAAAATGATGCTTCTAGTATTTTTAAAAAGAAATGTGATAAAATTAATTTTGATTTGATCCAAATACGTAATGATAGAGATTATGTTGATCCCTTATTTAATTATTTTAAGGGGAGAGAAAAAAGGATTTAACTGAATATGCTATTAAAAAGAATATTATCTATATGTTCTTTAATCCTTTTAATAATCTCGTGTAGTAATAGTGATTTAAATAAATCATTTCAATTATCTACGACTATTGATACTACCCGAGCTTCGATTGGAGATCTTATTTCTTATAAGGTTTTAACTCATAATATTGGAAATAAATATTTTGATATTTCAAAAAATGAATTTTCTGAGCCATTAGAGTTGCGCAATTCAAAATTATTATTAGACAAAAAAGAAAAAGTGATTGGTGCTGAATTTATCCTTTCTGTTTGGGATACTGGTAAAGTAACAATTCCTTCAATGAATATAAATATATATGAATCTGATAGTACTTTTGATTTTACAATAGCAAGTGATTCTATAGTTATTGAAGTTGTATCATTAGTTGATATAACTGGTAATCAAAGAATGAAACCATTAAAAGGTCCATTGCCTATACAAACTATTTTTCCACTAAGAATAGTTTCTTTAATTCTATTGCTATCAATTATTGTATATGGATTATACTATTTTTATGGAAAAAGATTAGATGATTTAGATCATAATATTAAATCTAAGCCCAATATTGAGGCAGCCGATAAAATTGCATTTAGAAAACTAGATTTATTAATAAAAGAATCAGAAAACACGCAATTTAATATCAAAGAATTTTATGTAGATCTATCATATATATTAAGAGAATATGTTGAAAATACTGTATATATAAAATCATTAGAAATGACTACTGAAGAAATAATAAGAAATAAAGTACTTTTCCCATTTAATGATAAAAGTTTAAATATATGGATAGATATCTTAAATCGTGCAGATCTAAGTAAATATGCTAAATCTAATCCTAATAAAAATGTTTGTAGAAATGATTTAGATTTAAGTAAGAATTTTATTACAGAAACCACTTTTGCATGGAAAGTGTTAAATGAATGATTATTATTGATAGTATATAGAATTTGAGTTAGTAAACGATTAGGTTAAATTTCAAAATTAAATAAGGAATATTAATGCCAACGACAAGTGATATAAAAAATGGAGTAGTCCTACTTCAGGATGGTAAAAGAATGAAAGTTCTAGAATTTTTGCATGTAAAGCCTGGTAAAGGTAATGCATTTGTGCGTACAAAGCTTCGAGATTTGCAATCTGGTAAAATTATTGAAAAAAGATTCAATGCTGGTGCAAAAATTGAATTAATTCGAATTGAAGCAAAGGAAATGCAGTACCTATATAAAGATGGTGATAATCATGTTTTTATGGATAATCAAACATATGATCAAGTAAATATTTTAGATGATGTAATAGGTGATAAAATAAATTATCTCAAGGCAGGGCAAAATGTTGATATTTTGTTTGATGATCAAATAATAATTGATATTAGATTACCTGCGCATGTTCATCTAGAAGTGGTTAGTACAGAACCAGGAGAAAAAGGAAATACAGCTACTGGAGCAACAAAACCAGCAAAATTAGAAACAAATTATTCAGTAAATGTTCCATTATTTATAGATACTGGTGATATATTAAAAATTGACACAAGAAGTGGAGAATATATTGAAAGATCTAAATCTTAGTATTATACTATTATTAAGGCTATGTGGAAAAATAGACTAAAAGAGTTATTGTATATACTTGAGAATAGTAATGTTAATGAAATTGATGTTACTTTTTTTGGTGTACGTTATAGAGTAGTTAAAAACTCTAATCATATTTCTGAACCAACGCCCGCGGTTAATGAGGATAAAATAAACTTAAATGATACTCTTGATACGGATTCAAATTTAGATCAAGATTTAGATAAGCATAAAGAAATAGATGGCGTTGAAGTTTTATCTCCTATGCCTGGGACCTTTTATAGCTCTCCTACACCTGACGATGCTCCTTTTGTAAATGAAGGTGACTCAATTAATAAAGGTGATACTTTATGTATTATAGAAGCTATGAAAATCATGAATGAAATTGAATCTGAAGAAAATGGAGAGATTCAAAAGATTTTAGTAGAAGATGGTCAGGCTATTGAATTCAATCAGCCATTATTCCTAATTAATCCCAAATAGTTAATTTATGTATAAGAAAATTTTGATAGCCAACCGTGGTGAAATTGCTCTCCGCATTATAAGGGCTTGTCATGAACTAGATATCAAGACTGTTGCTGTTTACTCAACTGCAGATGAATTTTCTCTACATGTAAAATTTTCTGATGAAGCGGTTTGTATCGGCCCCCCACCAAGTAATGAAAGTTATTTAAATATACCTCGTATTATTGCTGCTGCAGAAATAACACATTCCGATGCAATCCATCCTGGATATGGATTTCTAGCTGAAAATGCAGAATTTTCAAAAATTTGTGAAGAAAATGGATTTTCATTCATTGGATCGTCAGCAAAAATTATTAACTCTATGGGAAATAAGTCTGAAGCAAGGAATACTATGAAAAATTCTGGAGTTCCAGTAATACCAGGCAGTAAAAGTGTCTTAAAAGATGTTTCTGAAGCTTCAAAATTAGCAGAAAAAGTTGGCTATCCAATCATGGTTAAGGCATCTGCTGGTGGAGGAGGAAAAGGGATGAGACTTGTAAACTCAAAAAAAGAACTAGAATCAGCATTTGCTTCTGCTCAGACAGAAGCAAAGAATTCATTTAATAATGATGATCTCTATTTAGAAAAATTTGTTGAAAATCCCAGACATATTGAAGTTCAAATATTATCAGATAATTTTGGAAATACTATTCATCTAGGAGAGAGGGAATGTACAATTCAAAGACGACACCAAAAATTGATTGAAGAGAGTCCGTCTGTTGTTGTGAATGATAAGCTTAGAAATAAATTAGGATCAGCTGCAATTAGTGCAGCAAAGGCTGTGAATTATGTTGGTGTTGGAACAGTTGAATTTCTTTTAGATAAAAATCTTGATTTTTATTTCATGGAAATGAATACTAGAATTCAGGTTGAGCACCCTATAACTGAGATGGTAACTGGTGTTGATTTAATAAAGCAGCAAATAAGAATGCATGCAGGTAAAAAATATCCTAAATTTTTAGAAAATTTTCGATTAAGGGGTCACTCTATTGAATGTCGTATTAATGCTGAAGATCCAGCAAATGATTTTATTCCATCTCCAATGAAAATAACAAGTTTTCATATGCCAGGAGGAAAAGGGGTAAGAATAGATAGTCATGCCTATGCGGGATATCAAATTCCAGCAAATTATGACTCTATGATTGGTAAATTAATTGTTTTTTCAAGTTCCAGAGAAAGAGCTATTAACCGCATGGCAAGGGCCTTAGAAGAATGTATTATTGAAGGACCAAAAACAACTATACCTTTTCATCAAGCAATTATGAATAATGAGCTATTTAAAAAAGGTGAGTTTGATACAGGATTTTTAGATAATTTTGAATTTATTGATAAAGGAGAACAATTATGAAAGTTCTTGATGACTTATTATATACAGATGAACATGAATGGGTTAAAATTGATGGGAACTTGGCAACTATTGGAATTACTGATTATGCACAAGGAGAACTTGGTGATATTGTATTTATAGAATATCCCGAATTGAATTCAAGCTATAACAAAGGTGAGTCAATTGGTACAATAGAGGCAGTAAAGACAGTAGCAGATATTTATATGCCCTTGTCTGGTATGATTATAGAATTAAATGAAGTTCTTAATGATAATCCTGATATTGTAAATAGTAATCCTTTTGATGAAGGCTGGATGTTAAAGTTGCAGATTTCAAATATGGATGAAAATTTGAATCTAATGAATGCTGAAAAATATAAAACATTTATTTCTTAGACTTATCTGATGTCAGAAAAAATCTATAATTACTTATTGTCTGTTAAAGAGGAAAAAGGCGCAGGATTTATAGTGCTTATTGATCCTGATAAAAATAGTGAAGATAGGTTAGAAAATAAAATTTCTTTGATAAATGAATCTGGCGCTGATGCAATTTTTGTCGGTGGAAGTCTAATTCTTGATAATAATTGTGAGGATAGAGTAGCAAAAATTAAATCAATATCTGAGTTACCAGTGATCTTTTTTCCAGGTGGGATTAGTCAACTAAATAAGCATTATGATGCAATGCTATTCATGTCAATTTTATCAGGTCGCAACCCTCATTATCTTATAGGTGAACAAGTAATAGCTGCACCAATAGTTAAAGATTTAGGTATTGAAGTAATTCCAACAGGTTATTTAATCATTGATGGAGGGAGTAACTCCTCTGTCCAGTTTATGAGTGGTTCAAATCCAATTCCCATAGAAAAACCAGATATCCTTATTGCACATTCTTTAGCAGCACAGTATTTAGGTAAAAAACTTATATATTTAGAATCAGGTAGTGGAGCAAAAAACTCTATCCCAAATGAAATAATAAAAGCAGTTACTAATTATATCAATATTCCTATAATTGTTGGAGGTGGAATACGTTCACCAAAATCCGCACATGACAAAGTTCAAGCTGGAGCAAGTTTTATTGTAATAGGAAGTGCTATAGAAGATGGTAGTAATCAAAATATAAAAGAATTTGCAGATGCAATTCATAGAAGTTAAAAATGAATAAGAAATTAGATCCTGTGCAGATTATTATTTCAAATAATGAAGTAACTAAGAATATGCTATCTTCCTGTGTTGAAGATATTTTAATAGCATGTGAAATCTTAATTTCATCTATTAAGGATGGTAATAAAGTTTTCTGGTGTGGTAATGGAGGAAGCGCTGCTGATTCACAACATATGTCAACCGAACTAATGGGTGGCTTAAGAGATCATGATCGTCCTCCAATACCTTCTATTGCTTTAACAACAGATTCATCTTTTTTGACTGCATGGTC
>Ga0208261_1000215_pt1 | contig 24673 bp, 22 predicted proteins | sample Knorr_S7_td_DCM__FD_185595 | JGI IMG/M metagenome (GOLD analysis project Ga0208261, IMG submission 185595) | Marine microbial communities from Southern Atlantic Ocean transect - Knorr_S7_td_DCM_ad_131m_LV_B (SPAdes) (version 3) | ecosystem: Environmental > Aquatic > Marine > Oceanic | place...
GAAGAAGTGACAAAATTAAAGAATGAGATTGAGAAACTAGAAGCCGAGTTGCGAGTTTTCTTGTTACCTCAAGACCCGAATGACGGAAGAACAGTAATTATAGAAATTAGAGGCGCGGAAGGTGGAGAAGAGGCCAACCTTTTTGCACGTAATCTCCGTGACATGTATGTAGCTATTGCTGCCACCAAAGGATGGGCTGTTGAACATCTTGAGAGTAAAGAGTCTGATATGGGTGGATTTACAGAGGTAGTTTTTTTAATCCGCGGCGAAACAGCCTGGACTCACTTAAAACACGAAGGGGGCGTTCACAGGGTCCAAAGAGTTCCGGTTACAGAAACTCAGGGACGTGTTCATACATCATCCGCAACTGTAACCGTCTTACCGGAGGTAGATGAAGTAGAGATAGCTATAGAAGAAAAAGATTTACAGGTTGATGTTTATAGGTCATCTGGTCCTGGTGGGCAATCGGTTAACACTACGGATTCGGCTGTTCGAATCACTCACATCCCAACCGGTCTAGTCGTAACTATGCAAGATGAGAAAAGTCAGCTCCAGAATAAAACAAAAGCTTTGCGTGTTCTTAGAGCAAGGTTGTTTCAGATTGAACAGGAACGTCAACAGTCAGAGGCGGCATCAGCTAGACGAGATCAAGTGGGCGGTGGTGGCCGATCAGAAAAAATAAGGACATACAATTTTAAAGAGAATCGAGTTACTGATCATCGAGTAGGACTAACTCTGCATCGCTTAGACAGTATTCTTGCGGGAGACCTTGACGAGGTCGTTGAAACTTTACTAATTGCCGAAAGAGATCGACAATTGGCTGAGAGCTTTGAATAATCGGCAGTAGTAATGGATAGAGAGTTGTTTAGTCAAGATGCTTCAGTGAGTTGGGAGGAACTGCTTTCTGAAACAACTCGGAGGCTTGAAGGTGATAACGCTGAACTTGAAGCGAAATGGATGATAGAAGAAGTTTCTGGTGTAACGAACCTGCATGACTATCAGGAACAAGCCAAACCCATCCAATTGAAAAGATTGAGTAAATTGATTGCGAGGCGATTAACTGGTGAGCCTCTTCAGTACGTACTAGGTAGATGGCAGTTTAGAGAACTCGATTTATTTGTAGATGACAGAGTTTTGATACCGAGGCCAGAAACTGAAATTTTAGTTGGCTATGCGTTAGAAGAATGCAAGAGCAAGAAAAATCAATTGGATGAAACAAGATCTTTAAACGTCGCAGATTTAGGTTGTGGTTCGGGGGCGATAGGGCTGTCTATAGCCAGAGAGATCCAAGAAGTATCTGTGTGGTGTACGGATGTTTCAGAAGGAGCGATTGCAGTTACGCGTGCTAATCTTGCGGGCTTAGGGATGGCTGGGCAAAAAGTTTCAATTAGTCAAGGGTCTTGGTTTGAAGCTTTACCGCAAGAGATGTTGGAGAAATTTGACGTTATTATTTCTAACCCCCCGTATATAAGTGATAGTGAAGAATTACCACTAGAGGTAAGTGAATGGGAACCTTCTTCTTCTTTACGCTCTGGACCTCTAGGAACAGAGGATTTAAGTTTTCTATTGAATAATTCGATTGAGTGGTTGTCCGCGGAGGGACAATTAATTTTAGAATTAGCCCCTATGCAGGCAGATCAAATGGTTGCAGAGGCTAAGAATTTAAATTTCAGAGAAGTTCAGTTGCGAAATGACTTGACGGGTCGAGACCGTGTTTTAATGGCAAAAAAACCGCTATGAATTATTTTTTGGATTTAGATTCAGATTTCGAGTTAGCAGTTTCTGAGTCGTCTCAAGTATTAAAAGAGGGAGGATTAGTTCTGCTTCCAACCGACACAGTTTATGGAGTAGCGGCCATACCGACTAATAAGAGTGCTGTTGAAGAGATATTTCAACGTAAAAATCGTTTAGATGATCAAGCATGTGCGGTTCTGGTTTCAGAAGCTTCCCAAGCTTCAGAGCTTGTTGTCTCTTCAGCAGAGTTCGAACTTTTATCCCAAAAATTTTGGCCAGGGCCGCTCACAGTTGTAATTGAACGTGCAGACCATTTGGATTACTTCTTGGGCGGTGATGAAAGCTCGATAGGAGTCAGGTGTCCTGATAATGATTTTGTTCGATCCTTAACAGAGGTTGTGGGGCCTTTGGCTGTTACGTCAGCAAATCGTTCGGGTGTACAAACGCCGGAAAACGCTAAAGAAGCAGCAGAGCAATTAGGTGAAAATTTGTTAGTGGTAGATGGAGGGAAGTGTAAGGGTAAACCATCAACTGTTATTAATTTATTAGCAAATGGGACTGAGATTCTTCGAGAAGGGGCTTTAGGTGTTGAAGATCTAATCGCTGCAGGTCTTCGACTGTAAGACGGCTAGTCTATTGTCATGAAAGTAATAGCAATTGGTTGTGATCACGCAGGTTATGAGCTTAAAGAACGTTTGAAGAGTGAACTTACTGAAATGGGTCATGAAGTTATTGACTGTGGTACGGACTCAACCGAACGAGTTGATTATCCTGATTATGGATTTGCAGTTGGCATCAAGGTTTCGGAAGGCCCTGCAGATTTAGGGGTTGCGGTTTGTGGTTCTGGCATCGGAATTGGAATAGCAGCGAACAAAGTTTCCGGTATTAGAGCAGCGACTGTAAATGATGTTGAAACTGCGAAGTGGGCGAAAGCTCACAATAATGCAAATGTTCTTTGTTTTGGAGAACGTCTGATTGACCCAGAAGTTGCTGTCACTGCTTTGAATGCTTGGTTAAATGAAGAATTTGAAGGTGGGCGCCACGAAGCGCGAGTAGCCAAGCTTGACTCCAAGATCGATCCCTAAAGGCTGGTTTATAAATGGCATTTGTGAACAGTATTCGTTCTGTTGTCAAGTTCCGGAAGTTGGAGATTAACAGAACAAAACGACTTCTTAGAAAAGCTGCAAACGTTGAAGATTTGAGGAAATTGGCTAAACGGCGTCTCCCAATAGGAGTTTTTGACTATATAGACGGTGGTGCAGAAGATGAAATTACTTTGCGGGAAAACGTTGAAGCTTACAGAAAGGTTTCGTTCAAACCCAGAGTATTAAGAGACATGGCGAATATCGATACGTCTACTTCTTTGTTCGGCCGTAAGTTAGCTTTCCCTCTTGTTCTGGCGCCAACAGGTTTCACTCGAATCGCACATTCTGAAGGTGAATTAGCGGTTGTTAGGGCAGCAACTCGGGCAGGTATTCCATTTACCTTGTCAACAATGGCTACACGTTCCATAGAGGAATGCGCATCAGTAGCTGAAAAGGATTCTCGTCTCTGGTTTCAGATATACACATGGAAAGACCGTTCTGTCGTTAAAAACCTTGTTGAAAGAGCTGACGCTGCAGGCTTTGAGGCAGTGTGTCTCACCGTTGACACCGCAGTTCTTGGACGCCGAGAGCGTGATGTGCGACGGGGATTCACTTTGCCCCCCGAAATCGGTCTTGGAACGATAATTGATGGCGTAAAAAATCCGGGTTGGACATGGGATTTTTTAACAGCAGATCCTATTCGTTTCGCAAATGTTGAAGGTCTAACTTCTATTGACGGTTCAACAGCAGTTGATCTTGCAGAACATATGAAATCTCAGTTCGATCCTGGTCTTTCTTGGAAGGATGTTGAATGGCTTAGATCTATCTGGAAAGGGCCAATTTTGATAAAAGGAATCCAAACTGTCGAGGATGCTTTAATTGCTGTTGACTCTGGTGTGGAGGCAATTGCAATCTCTAACCATGGAGGAAGACAACTGGACGAGGCGCCAACACCATTCGATCTACTGCCAGAAGTTGCTGAAGCGGTTCAAGACCGTTTAGAGATTATTTGTGATGGCGGAGCTCGTAGAGGTTCAGACATCGTGAAGGCGGTTTCCTTAGGGGCCACTGCAGTCATGGCTGGGAGACCCTACCTTTACGCTCTAGCAGCATGTGGTGAAAGGGGAGTTGACCACGTTCTTGATTTACTTCATGAAGGGGTTGAAAGGACAATGTCTTTAACTGGAGCCGCTTCAGTTGATGACCTGACTAAAGAGTTAATCAGCAGAACAGAATAATAAATTAGTTGCCGACAGGGGCTTCAAGGATTCCCACGAGCATGTCAATCAAGTTTTCTTCATATTCTGAATTACCTAACACCATTTGCACTCCAGCTTCCAAAGAACGAGCTCTCTCTGAAAGAGAGGAGGTCATTAATTGAATCATTGCAATAAGGCGTTCTTGTCGCACGGGGATTGGTAAGAACACCGGACGACTCTCAAGTAATTCCAGTGCTTTAGAAAGGTGAGGAGAAGAGAGATCTCCAGAAAGACTCCTCCAATTTGAGAACTGATCTGACAACTGGGAAATTATTTGAAGGTAACGACAGCCGCTTTGGGTTTCCAGGCAGCTAACCATCGGCACAACCAGAGAATTCACTAGTGCTCTAGTAGACGATTTTTGATCAAGAGACAAGAGAAGTTCTCCTCTACGTTCATCGATAGGGCTTCCGTGTGAGGTGAGTATTCCTTCAAGCAGACCTTCTCTTGAACCAAAATGATATGTAACAGCGGAGGTATTACGTTGATCCGCAGCTACTACAATTTCTTGAACTTGAACTTGCCAGATTCCTTTTAGCGCAAAAAGCCTTTCAGCTTCTAAAAGCAGTTGTTCGCGCGTTTTGACGCTACTTCGAGGCACTTATCCGAGTGGCAATAGGGCATTCGAAGGCAAAACAGAAACCGATATGTCTTCTGGAAGTTCATACTGAAAGTCAGGAAACTTTCTTTGTGCTTCTGCTCTATAGCGATCTGTTGAATGAATAGGGTCTTTGTCGAATTCAGGAATCACACGTTGTCCAAAAATTTCGAGCATTTCCAGGACCTGTTCATGAGCCATTCCTTCGATTGGTAAACCGAACACGACCTGATCGCAACCTACGTCTTGGTAACGAACCAGTTGCTCACACACCTCTTCAGGTGTTCCGCAGAGCATGTATCCCTCGCCGATTGCCCAATCAAGCATTTCATCTGTCCAGTTCGGATCTATTGGTGAGTCAGGCCAAGTCACAGCGTCGGGGGATTTGGGCATCGTATCGTGATACATGTTGACCATGGTTACTAGGTAGCCTCTACCTTTTGTTTTAGCGATAGCTCTTGCTTCATCTCGATTTTCAAGGCAAATAACAGCGTTAGTCATCATGACATTGTCGTTTTTAAACTGTCCGATTTGTTCTACTGGATCCTGAATAGCCTCTTTGTATGCGTCAACACGGCCTTTGAGGTTATGAATAGGTTCGAAGTTGAATGCTATGGCACCAATGCCAAGTGATCCTGCTTTTGCAAATGTTGGCGGATTCCCACAAGCCACCCAAAGAGGGGGGTGGCCTTTACCATATGGTTTAGGAAGAATATTGTGTGGAGTCGGTACAGTAAAAAATTCTCCTTTAAAGTCATAGTCTTTCTGTTCCCACATTCGAGGTATCTCGCGAATAACCTCATCCCACTGTGCTTTAGTTTCACTAGGATCTGTGACGTTAAAACTTAGAAGTTCATGGCTTCCTGCACCGCGCCCAGTTCCAAATTCAAAGCGATTTTCGGTTACATGATCAAGCATTGCAGCTCTTTCGGCGATGCGAACCGGATGCTCTTTGTTTGTCGGCAAACTCGTGATTGCCGAACCAAGATGTATGTAGTCTGTTTGTGCTGCCACCCAGCCCATCAACGGTGATGGGGCAGACATGTGACTGTATTCAGTAAGAGCATGGTGCTCGCCAAACCACATATATTTCCAGTTGTTTTTATCAGCTAAGACCCCGTAACTAGCTTCACGCATTAGTTCCGTATGTTCGGACTCTGTGTCATGGGCAGCCGGTCCAGGTATGTAACCGTTGCTGAAAATACCGAATTCCATAGAAACCCCTTTATTTAATGGCTTCCATTAGTATGTCTGATTTTGCCTGTTGTGTCAAGGCCACGGGCGTGGTTGCTTGTATGTTCGAAATATAAGAAAAGGTATTGAAAAATTTGTATGGGAACTCAACTTGTAATATCAGGGCATAAATTACGGATACCAGACGAAGAAACCCTTGTGGGGTCTTGGGTAAAAAGTTTAGAAATAGAACCCGAAAGAAAACTTTTTTCTTTCAATGGTCGTGTAATAGATCGAGGAAGTTTTCTAGATCTGACTTCCAAAACAGCATCTAACCTAGCTAATTCTGGGCTACTCCCCGGAGATCGTGTTCTAATCGCTGGAGAAAATTCGCTAGATTTAGTCATTTCTCACGTCGCATGTTTAAGACTCGGTCTTGTTGTTGTGCCTGTAAATATCTCATACACGGAAACAGAATTAGCATTTCTAATTGAAGATTCGAAACCACGAGCAGCCTTAGTAGATCACGAGGAATGGCACAAACTTCTAAATTCAATCGATTCTGAATTATTTGTCTCTTCCACAGCAGTTGAAACAAGAAGCGGACCCATGCCAGATCTTGATATTGCCAAACCAGAAGATCCGGCTTTGATCGCATATACATCAGGAACTACTGGTAAACCCAAAGGGGCTACCCACACCCAGAGATCGTTATTAGCTGGAGCCCTTTCAGTCGCTAGAGCATGGGAGTGGACAGAGTCAGACTGTCTTTTGTTATGTCTACCTTTATTCCATATTCATGGAATGGGTATAGGTTTACACGGAACATTGCTAGTCGGAGGCTCAGCTGTTTTACAGAAAGGTTTTGACAGAGATTTGGTTTTTTCTGAAATAACTGAAAATAATTGCTCGATGTTTTTTGGAGTCCCAACCATGTACCAAAGACTTGTTGAAGATGAAAGAATCAGTCAGCTCGCTTCTTTACGCTTATGCGTTTCTGGCTCTGCACCTCTACCAGCAGATCTGCATCAACAATTAAAAGACAAAGGAGGAGTTGACGTACTGGAACGTTACGGGACCACCGAGACGATGCTTACGATTTCCAACCCTTATATAGGTGAACGACGTGCTGGTTCAGTTGGATTTCCTTTGCCTGGTGTAGAGATTCAAATAGAGGAAGAAAGCAAGGAAGTATTAGTCCGTGGTGAATCTGTTTTCAAAGGGTATTGGTCTAAACAGAAAGAAACTGATGATTCTTTTATCTCAGGTTGGTTTAAAACAGGAGATATAGCAGAGGTATCTGACGATAATTATGTGACGATTAACGGTCGTATAAAAGAGCTAATAATTACTGGTGGGTTAAATGTTTACCCACAAGAAGTTGACGAAGTCATACAAGCTCACCCTGAAATTGCTGAAGCGGCAGTATCAGGAGTTAAATCACAAGAGTGGGGAGAGGAAGTCGTAGCGTGGGTTGTGATGGAAAAAGGAATTAACAGTATTAATATCGACGAAGTCAGAAAATATGCTTCACAATATTTAGCTTCCTACAAAATTCCTAAAAGATTGGTAATTGTGAAAGAATTACCTAGGAACGCACTTGGTAAGGTTTTACGTCATAAATTGCAAGAAAAGGAGTAATTGATGGAAAATGAAAACAGTCCGAGCCATGTGGCATTTCATTTTGACGTCATGTGCCCTTGGGCGTATCAAACATCGATCTGGATGCGCGAAGTTAGGGACAGGTTAAACATAGAAGTTGACTGGTGTTTTTTTAGTCTTGAAGAAATTAATCGCGAAGAAGGTAAAAAACACCCATGGGAGCGTGAATGGTCTTATGGGTGGTCAATGATGCGGATAGGAGCTTTTCTCAAAAGAATTGACCCGGCCCTAAATGACGCTTGGTATCTAAAATCAGGAACTGCTCTCCACATTGAAGGACGTAAGCCCCATGATCCCGATGTGGCTCGCTTACTTTTGAAAGAAATGGATCAAGACCCTCAGATCGTTGAAGAAGCACTTGCCGACCTAACAACACACGATGATGTGAAAAGAGATCACGAACTTGTTGTATCCTTGGGAGGTTTCGGGGTTCCAACACTTGTTTTCAGTGAAAATGAAAGGATTTTTGGACCGGTTTTAATTAATCCACCTACAGGCGAGAAGGCTGATAAATTATGGCATTTAATAACCGGATGGCTGGAATTTCCTAATTTGTACGAGATGCAAAGACCTAAAATGCTCTCCGATCTTGAAATGATCAGCGACACATTCAACCCTTATGTCAAAGCAAGAGATTGGGAGACAAGAGCAAACCCTACACCTTAAATAGGAGTGAAAATGAGTATAAACAAAACCCAGATTGTTGAAGGACTCAATCAAATTTGGGGAAAATGGAGTCAGTTCGGCTCAGAATTGAACGAAAGCCAATGGCAAACTTATAGCCGTCTTCCCGGTTGGACTGTCAAAGACAACTTATCTCATCTTGTCGGAGGCGAATACATGTTAAGTGGTCAGAAACTTCCAGAAGTAGAAGTATCGGCCGATCACGTAAAAAACCCTGTAGGCGAAGCAAACGAAAAAGCGATACATAGTTTTCGTGAAAAGGAAGGTAGTGAAGTGCTTGCTTTGTTCAACGAAGTAACAGCTAAAAGATTTAAAGTCTTATCAGAAATGAGTGAAGAAGAGTTTCAAGCTGTTGGATGGACACCAGCTGGAGAAGCGCCGTACGGAAGGTTTATGCAAATTAGAGTTTATGACGCATGGTTACATATGCAGGATTGCAGAGAACCTCTGGGTCTCCCCGGAGATGAAGATGGTTTGCCTGCTGAAATAGCAATTGATGAAGTCTCTTCCGCTGCTGGATACATAGTGGGTAAAAAAGGTGGAGCCCCAGAAGGTAGTCGTATCCAAATTACTATTTCAGGACCTATCGAGAGAATCCTAAGAGTTGGAGTGAATGAGGGTAGGGCATCATTAGTGGAATCTTTTAACGAAGATCCAACTAGTACCTTGACAATGTCATCCTTAGATTTCACCGCCTTAACTGGAGGACGTGACGATTCAACAAAATATATAGAAGATGGACGAGTAGTTCTAGGCGGTGATCTGGAAGTAGCAAGACAAATCGCAGAGAATCTTGCCTATACAATTTAGGAGAATTTAACAATGTCTTTTCACCAGAAGCTTTTAAACATACCCAAAAGCGAAGATTGTTTACCCGGCCGATCTACGCCCACTTCCATATCAGGAATTCACACTTTTAATGGTAATAACATGATCCCGCCCTTTTCTGAAGAGATGGATTCACTGGTGGTCGGAATGGGTTGCTTTTGGGGAGCAGAAAGATTTTTTTGGGAACTGGATGGGGTATGGGTTACAGCAGTTGGATACAGCGGCGGTTATACACCCAATCCGACTTATGAAGAAGTTTGCTCAGGGCTAACCGGGCACGCAGAGGTTGTGTTGGTGGTTTTTCAGAAAGAGTCGCTTGACTTCAAGGATTTGTTAAAGGTGTTTTGGGAGAGTCATGACCCAACGCAAGGCATGAGGCAAGGAAACGACATCGGCACACAATACAGATCAGGAATTTGGGTAACGGATCAAAAGCAGTTAGTCGAAGCTGAAGAAAGTCTTAAGGCTTATGAAGAGTCGTTACTTGCTTCTGGTTTTGAAGAAATTAAAACGACAGTAGAAATGCAAGAAAATTTTTACTATGCGGAAGAATACCACCAACAATATTTACATAAGAATCCGAATGGATATTGCGGTATTGCTGGAACAGGTGTGCTTTGCAAATAAAGAAATAACACTTTGAATACACATTCGATCCTTAACAAAGTTTCAATGGAGTACCTGTGCGATTTAAGCTTTCTGTAGGGGAAAATTATGAGTGAATTTTTACTTGATCAAAAACTAGTTGATCGACTAGTTGCAGACATGGAGTATGAACTAGACAGAAAAGCCCCACCAGAAAATTTCCCTCAGTTTCCTGATATTCCTTCAGCACGTTATACGAATGCAGATTTTTATGATCTCGAGCAAAAACATTTATGGAATAACAGTTGGCTCGTAGCGGGCCGGGTTGAAGACATACCCGATTCAGGAAACTACTTTCTATTCGAAGAGATCGGAATTCCTTTAATTGTAGTAAGAGGAAACGACAATAAAATTCGATGTTTTTCAAATACCTGCAGACATCGCGGAGCACCAGTAGTAAGAGAGAAAGCAGGCACTATACGGCACTTACAGTGTCAGTATCACTCGTGGACATATGGAATAGATAACGGCGAACTTTTAGCAGTACCAGACGAAAGAGACTTCGTTGATCTTTGCAAGGAAGACCGAGGATTACCAGAAATAAGTTGTGACACATGGGGAGGATGGATTTGGATCAATGTAAATCCAAACGCATCTCCTCTAATTGATTTCTTAGGAAAAATTCCTGCAGAAATGGAACAGTATCAATGTGAGAATCTTCGCTTAGTGGGTACAGATCATCGCGAAGTGAATTGCAACTGGAAAGTTGCAATCGAAGCATTCCAAGAGGTTTATCATTTCCGCTTCATACATGATCGAGGAGGATGGACGAGTCTTGACTCACGTGGCGGAACAATGGGTCTTTTCAAACATGGTAATTCCAGAATGGTAGTTCCAAGGTCAAAACAAATGGTAGAGAAACTTGAAATGGAAACATGGAAAGATTTCAAGATAGTAAAAGACCCATTAGGGCTTGAAAACATTCCAACTGTTCACCCCATTGTCCATTGCACCAGTTACTCATTTACAATTTTTCCAAATTTCATCACGCCCTTAGCGGCAACAGGCTTTCCCGTAATGTTATTTTTCCCTGCAGGCATTGATAAAACTAAGATCCGTATATATCACTACGCCCCAGACTGGGGAGAGGGAGACCCTCCTGAAGAATGGAAACAACGGATTTCTGAATTTGCTGGAGTAATAGACGAAGACGTTTGGAATCTTGACGCAATGCAGAAAGCGATGGAGTCTCCCACTTATGACGGAACGCCTCTGTGCTACCAGGAGCGACGGATATACAACATGCAAGAAGTAATTGATCGCGTAATCGGAGTTGAAAGAATTCCACCAGAGATGACTGTTGCCCAACTTCTAGACAAATATATTGAGGAATAAATTTAGGGGCTGATTATCCCCATTTTTCTAAGGTCTTCTAGTTCTTTAACGCTGAGATCTAGTTCTTCAGTAAGAACTAGATCTGTGTGCTCTCCAACCCATGGAACTCTGATTTCGGGTCCTTCAGATACTTTTGACATTTTTATAGGATTTCCAGGTAGCAGAATAGGCTCGCTTACTTCATCTGTCCTAGGGAATGACACGATCATATTTCGTTCTTCTAAGTGTGGGTCCTCAACCACTTCTGAGGCAGTTAATACAGGTCCCGATGCCACGTTTGCCTCTGCGAGCAGACTTGAAGTCTCAGATCTAGTTAGGTTTTTAGACCATTCTTCTAATGCAGGAATAATGTCAGAATGTAAATGTTCTCCCCAACCTGAGCGCTCCTGAAAACGTGAGTCTCCGATCCAGTCAGGTTTGTCGATCAGATTTGCGAGGTTTTCGAACTGATGCTCTCTTACAAATTGAAGAACTAAATAGCCGTCACTACAGCGGAAGGGGGCAATGACATAAGGTGCTGGGTTTGGTTCTCGTGGGATTCCCATTGAATGAAAATTTATAGCAACATCAGCTAAAGACGCCATGCAATCAAACATAGCTATATCAATGTACTGACCCTTACCTGTATCTTCTCTATGTCTAAGAGCAGCAAGTATCCCGATCACACCGAATAAACTCGTTGCAATATCACCTACTGCGCCCATCGGATTAACTATGGGGGGTTCTCCGTCACGGCGCTTGAAATCGTAAAGGCCTGACATTGCTTCGGCTACTGAATTGTAAGCTGGCCAGTTCTGATAAGGCGAGTCTCCGGAGTTTCCAAAACCTGAAATAGATATAACTATTACACTTGGATACTTAGAGTTGATCGATTTGTAATCAAGTCCAAATTTTGTCATCGTTCCCGGTTTAAAATTGTCTCCAATTACATCAAAATTTGGAACTAAACGAAGAAAAAGATCCTGACCTTCTGATGTCGAGAGGTCAATTCCAACACTTTTCTTATTTAAGTTATTTCGAAGAAAAGTAGCCCCGACAGGTTTTCCAGATGGATCGTTCATAAAAGGCACTGAACCACGTGCAGACTCACCTTTGATTGGATGCTCAATTTTCACCACTTCAGCTCCCAAGCGGGCTAGTAATTGAGTAGCAAATGGTAAAGCCTGCATCTGCTCAACCGCAAGTATTTTCACACCATCAAGTGGTTTTCCGTACTTGACGGCCTCTTCATTTGATATATCTCCTAAATCCATCAAGAACTCCTTGTGTCGGGAGAATAAAGATTTAAGCCTAGGATACTTCCTTAAGGTTCATTGGATTGGATTAAGTTGATTCTTACTAATTCAGATAATAGGCAATTGGGGGCTTAATTATGGGAGTCCATGGAATTATTTCATATGGCGCCTACATACCCAGAGGCAGCCTGCTGCGTTCATCAATAGTTGAATTCACAGGTAAAGGCTCAAATAAGGGCTCTAGATCCGTTGCATCGTATGATGAAAATACAACGACCATGGGCGTTGAAGCTGCTCGAAATGCTTTAAAAGGATCAGAGAGTAACCCTAAAAAGCTCTGGTTCTCAACTGTTGTTCCTGCATATATGGATAAAACAAATGCAACAAATATCCACTCAGCCCTTCAATTGGACGATTTTGTAGAAGCGGTCGACTTTGGGAATTCAACCCGTTCAGCAATGGGAGCTTTATCTAATGCTCTAGAAAGCGATGATTCAACTTTGGTAGTCACTGCAGATCTAAGAACAGGACCATCAGGTGGAACTGAAGAATCCTCAGGTGGGGACGCTTCCACAGCTCTATTAATCGGTACAGATAAACAAGGAGTTTTACTGGCAGAGTATTTAGGCGGAGTTGCTATAACGTCTGACTTCACTGACAGATGGCGTGTGCCAGGAAGTTCTTATTCTCAAGTATGGGAAGAGCGATTTGGGGAACAGGCATATAAGCCACTAGTTGACAGAGCTTGGAGTGAAGCTTTGAAAAAACTTGACATAAAAACTGAAGACATAAGCGTGGCGCTTGTATCAGGCTTGCATTCCCGAGCTGTAGCCAGATCAATTCCTTCACTAGACGTTGACATTTCTAATGACTTGACTGACCAAATTGGAAATACAGGTGCCGCTCACCCTTCACTTCTTTTGGCTAATTTTCTTGATCAAGCAAAACCAAATGAGATAGTTGCATTAATCGTTCTGGCTGATGGTTGCGATGTCCTTTTCTTTCGAACCACTCAAGAAGTTGAAAATAGGAGAAATTCTTTTCCTGTTTCCGAACAAATAGAAAACCAGTCCCCAGTTCCATATAGCAAGTACTTGTCATGGCGTGGATTATTAGACAGTCAACTCCCGAACCGTCCATCTCCGACTAGACCTTCCTCGTCAGCTGCTATGAGGCGAAATGATTGGAAAATGGGTTTTGTTGCTTCGAAAGATGCGACAACAGGAATAGTTCACATGCCTCCATCGCGTATCGGTATAAAAGGTGGAGAGGTTGATGATATGGAACACTTACCGATGGCTGATTCCATAGGAACCATTGAGACTTTCACAGTTGACAATTTGGTTTACTCGCCAAACTCTCCTGTAGTTTTCGCTGTAGTTAATTTCGAAGATGGGGGGCGACTTCCTGTCGAACTTACAGACACAGACCCAGAGAAAATTGAAATTGGTGATCGGGTGGAAATGACCTTTCGTTGTTTGTATACCGCTGATGGAATCCACAACTACTTTTGGAAAGCAAGACCGATAAGACGAGAAAGAGAGAAGTCTTAGATGGCATCACATGGTATTAAAGATCAAGTCGCAATTGTAGGAATGGGTTGTACGAGTTTTGGCGAACATTGGGACAAATCACTTGACGATCTCATTATTGAGGCATCGGAAAAAGCCACTAAATCGGCGGGTATTGAAACTGATCTGATAGATGCTTATTGGTTCGGGACTTCACAGTCCGCAGCATCAGGAATAGCTTTAGCTACTCCTTTGAGACTTTCGGGTAAACCCGTTACCCGTGTAGAAAATTATTGCGCTACCGGGTCTGAGTCTTTACGCCAAGCTTGTTACGCAGTTGCTTCTGGAGCGTATGACTCTGCAATGGCGCTAGGAGCAGAAAAAGTAAAAGATAGTGGGTATCAAGGTCTTAATGCTTTTCCTATTCCGACTGATGGCACAAATCGGACATTGACAGCAGCAGCTATGTTTAGTCTGATTATCCCTGCGTATGCAAAACGATACGGAGTTGATGAAGACGAACTCAGATATGTAATAGCTCGCATAGCTCAAAAAAATCATTTCAATGGATCAAGAAATGAATTAGCTCAATTTCGGCGTGAGATTTCGGCTGAAAAGATTTGTGAGATGCCCTCGATTGCTGGATGTCTCTCAGTTATGGATTGTGCCGGCGTAGCTGATGGGGCAGCGGCTGCCATAGTTGTCAGAGCCGAAGATGCTCATAAATATACCGACAAACCTTTATATGTAAAAGCGCTTTCTGTGGTTGCTGGAGATAGCAGCGGTTTAGTGGATCCTGATTTTGATTTCACCACTCTTCCCGAGTGCGCCGTTGCGGCTGAAGACGCTTATATGCAAGCTGGAATCAAGGAACCGAGAAAAGAGCTAGCCATGGCGGAGGTTCATGACTGTTTTACTCCAACAGAGATGATTCTTATGGAAGACTTGGGTTTTTGTGAAAAAGGTACAGCATGGCAGGAAGTGCTTGATGGGTCTTTCGATATAGATGGTGAGATTCCTGTAAATACTGACGGAGGTCTTAAAGCTTTCGGTCATCCAGTGGGCGCCAGTGGACTAAGAATGTTTTATGAGACATGGTTGCAACTAAGGGGAGAGGCGCCAGCTGATAGGTCAATTTCTCTTGAACAATCCCAGCAGGCACTTGTACATAATCTGGGTGGTTATCCAGGTGAGATGGTCTCTTTCGTGGGCATTGTAGGAGCTGAACTCTCCTGATCAAGGGCCAATGCGTGCCCAAGTATTAATTATTTCTTCATCTCCGAAGCATTCAAGGTTTTCCTGTCCTCGACCCCAAAGATAAAGAAGGATATCTTCTGCTCTACCTCTTACAGCCGCATCGCCTTTACCGTGCTCTCTCTTTATTTCAAGTTCGCCGTCTGATGAAGCCAGCATCCATTCGCCTTCACAGTCAGTGCAATGTAAGTGAATTGAAGCATTAGGAAAGTCGGCATCAGTTCGAAACATAAACAGCTTCTCCTCGATTCCATCAAGAGCTAACAATGTCGAGATTGAAGAACGTGTGTTTAAAGTCCCTTCTGTGTCCCAATTGTGAACTGTGTTTTCATGAGCCATGCGTCTAACCCAAAAACCGACAGTTTTATTTGTCGTCCAAGACCAGCAAGGAGATGAAAAATCATTGTCTTGAAATTCATTTAATAAGTTTTCAAGTTGTTCTAAGGGGGAGTTTTTCATTTCATCAGATGGAACAGCTCTCTCATTTTCGTTTCCAGCATTTATTTGTGAAGCTCCGAACCACCACACCATTTTCATATGGTTAAGAAGTTCCAAATTGTTCCATTCCGGACAGGTAGGAACAATTGCATCAAGATCTTTTTCAGCAGAAGCTATTAATGATCTGCCGGCTTGTTCGGCTACTACTAGAAGCTCTGAAAGTTCCATGTGACTGTTCTGATTCATATTTTTCCAGTTATCTATCTTGGTTCGGACCTTGTTCACGAAGGAAAGCTTCGAATTCAGCAGCCAGATCATCTCCTGAAGGTAAAAGGTTTTCATCTTCATCAATAGCTGTTTCTAAACGTGTTACATAAGCAGTTATTTCATCGTCACTAGCAACAGCAGCATCTACTTGTTTCTGCCAATCAGCAGCGGGTCCATCAAGTTCCTCATATTCTGTTGTAACTCCAGTTACTTGTTCAAAGCGTCTAAGAAGAGCTCTTGTTGCTTTTGGATTAGGTGAATCTGGAACATAGTGAGGAACTGAAACTCGAAGTGATATAACTGGAATCTTTGAACGATCGAGTGCATCGTGAAGCACGCCAACTATTCCAGTTGGCCCTTGATAAGAAGGTTTTTCCAGATGTAAGCGTTCCGCAAGCTCTGGATTAGTACTACTTCCTGTCACCGTTAGAGGTCGACTGTGTGGAGTCATTCCGACCATTGAGCCGAGTGTAAGAACAGATTCAGCATTTGACTTGTTAACTATCTCTATTAAAAGTTTGCTAAATGTACGCCAGCGAAGGTGTGGTTCGATTCCAGAAATGGCTAGAAGGTCTCTTTCATTTCCATTAGTTTTGATCGTTACTATTTTATTTTTAGGCCAAGTAAGAGTTCTTTCTCCATTTTTATCAAAACTTATCAGTGGTCTTTCCTGAGTGAAGTCAAAAAAAGTTTCAGAGTCAATTTCTCCAATATTCTCAGACTCTGATTTTTCCATTAGCCACTCAAGAGCAGAGGTGGCTGAACCGCTGGCATCAAAAAGTCCTTTAAAAGCAACAACAAGGACTGGTCTGGTCAAAGAATCTAACGAGTCATAATCCAAGATTAATTCATTCACTAGAACAGGATCGCGCAAGTTTTGTTCTAATGCACGATCATTCCTTCATTGTTGTGAGATTATTTGACGTGCGTAAGAAATTCCTTCAAGAACCTGTACATAACGATTCATACAGATGGGTGATTTTTTCTGGTGTTTTCGGTGTTTACCTTGGATTTGGCATGGTAGCTATGTCATTAGCCCCTCTTGTAGGAGTAATAAGGTCAGATTTGAATCTGACCCGTGGAGAAATAGGAATTGCACTAGGAACATGGCAATTGATCTATATAGTCACGTCTCCAATAGCAGGACGTGTAATAGATCGTTTAGGTGTTGGTTATTCAATGACAATTGGAGCCTCTCTAGTTTTTATAAGCGGTATTACACGTTCTTTGGCTAATGACCTCACGACTTTATGTATGGCAGTAGCTCTTTTTGGAATTGGAGGACCTTTAGTATCCGCTTGTGCACCGACTGCAGTTGGTTTTTGGTTCACAAATGAACGAGAAAGAAAATTTGCAGTAGGGGCTTACACGGCTGCCCCTGCAGTTGGGAGCATTTTAGTTCTCGTCATGTCAAATTCACTTTTGATGCCTTTAACTGACTCATGGCGTTGGACAATTGCAATTGAAACACTTGTAATCGCTTTTGCCTTATTTTTTTGGATATTTATAGCCGATTTTAAAATTGAAAAAGATCATGTTCGTAAAAGAGAGGGAAAGAAAACATTCCTGATTTGGAAATCTATAGTCATTTCAAAAGAAATTAAAATCATATTTCTTTTAGGAGTTACCGTGTTCTTTTTATCGCACGGGTTGGGTGGATGGATGCCTGAGATCCTTAGAGAACACATTGGATTTTCTTCTATGGCGGCATCAAACTGGACTGCAGCAAGTTTAGGAATAGGAATTCTCATATCACTATTGCTCCCTTCGCGTACACGAAGAGAGAATTTTTCTTTTATTCTCACTAGCCTCCTTTTGGTTATTGTTCTCTCCTTGATCGCAATCATTTTTCTACCAAGCTATATGACCCCGGTATCAGTAATGATTGCTGGTTCCAGATCAGCATTAATACCGCTGGTAATTCTCGCTCTGATGGAGTCACCTAAGTTGAATATTAAACAAATGGGAACCGCTTACGGCCTTTGGTTTGCAAGTGCGGAAATTGGCGGTGTCTTAGGGCCAGTAACAGCAGGAAGAATGGCTGATTCGACCTTTGGGTATGACGGAGTCTTGTGGCTGATGGTCGCAGTTTGTCTAATGATGATTCTTTTGGCTTACGCTTTGCGTATAAGAACAGATGAAAGTAACTGACATGTTCAAAAAAATGACAGCTAGAAATGACAAAGGGAAAAATTTGAATAGGGCATACTCAGGATTCGAAGGAGAAATCGGACTTACACACTCGACCTCTTCGCCATCTTGGCCACAAAGAAATGAACCTCACGAAGGTGCCCCTAATGTTCTTATAGTTCTATGCGACGATCTTGGTTTTTCAGATCTAGGTTCGTATGGTTCTGAGATTGAAACACCTAATTTGGATGCTCTAGCAGCTGAAGGTCTTAGGTATACCAATTTTCATGTGAATCCAATGTGTTCCCCAACACGGGCTTCCTTATTGACTGGTTTAAATTCTCATTTAGCTGGACTAGCTACTGTCTGCCATGCAGACCCTGGTTTTCCTGGATATGCAGCATCCATTCGAAGTGATACTGCAACTTTGGCTGAGATCCTCTCAGACAATGGATGGGCAACCCTTATGGTTGGCAAATGGCATTTAACTCCTGACAACACTCTTTCAGAAGCTGGACCGAAAAATTCTTGGCCTTGTCAACGCGGTTTTGATCGTTACTACGGAATACTTGATGGTTTTACAAACTTTCATCAGCCGCATCGTTTATATGAAGACAATCATGTAGTGCAGGTTGATTCATATCCGGAAAACTATTTTTTTACTGATGACCTAACCGACCATGCATTGAACATGATAAAAGAGGTGAGAATAGGACACCCAAAAAAACCGTGGTTTATGTATTTTTCGCACGGAGCTGTACACGCCCCTCTTCAAGCGCCTGAAAAAGACATAAAGAAATATGAAGGAATGTATAACAGAGGATGGGACAAAATCAGAGCAGAGCGCTACGAACGTCAGATTTCATCCCGATTGATCCCAGAGGGAACAGTTTTACCTCCAAGGAATACAGAAAAGAACTATTCAGTAAGCCCGTGGGATGAATTAAGTGAAATGGAAAAGGAGACTTTTGCCCGTTATCAGGAGATTTATGCGGCAATGGTTGACAATGTCGATCAGAATTTTGGAAAGTTACGACAAGAACTAGAAGCGATGGGAGAGTGGGAAAACACCGTTGTGATTTTCACTTCAGATAATGGCGCGAGTAGAGAAGGTTTGGATAATGGAACATCGGCATATTTTAGAACCCTAATAAGCCAAGTTAGAAAGAATCCTCTTGATTCACTAAAGGTTGACAATTCAAGATTGGATCTACTAGGCGGTCCACAAGCATTGGCTCATTATCCAAATGGCTGGGCAATGGCCTCTAATACTCCATTCCGCTTGTACAAAACAAACACCCATCAAGGAGGCCATCAAGTTCCATTGATAATTTCAAAAGGTGATGGTTTGAATGACAGGGGATCAATCAGAAAGCAATATCAACACGTGACTGATCTTCTACCCACGATCCTCGAAATGCTCGAAGTCAAAATCCCACAAGAGCGAAAAGGTCAAAAGTTGGTGCCACCTAATGGCAATAGTTTCCTTGAGTCATTGAATGATGAAGAGGCTGAAAGTACCCACAGATTGCAGTACTACGAGCAAGAAGGACATAGGGGGATTTATCGAGAAGGATGGTCGGCGGTGACCTGTCATCAGAAAAGGACTTCATTTGAAGAGGACAAATGGGAACTTTTTGATCTATCAACCGATCCAACAGAAACTCAGGATCTATCGGATTTACACCCCGAAGTTCTAGCTGAATTGAAAGATATTTGGGAACAAGAAGCATGGGCTAACCAAGTATTTCCACTTGATGAAGGTACAGGTTTAAAAAATATCGTCCGTCCACAATGGGAGGAAGAACTTGAAAGAACGCAGTCCTTCTTACCAGGCACTCCGACAGTGGAAAGATACAGATCTCTTAAGTTGATTAATGCCCGTTCCTTTGAAATCATCATTTCGCTCGATTACAAGAAAGGCGATGAAGGGATACTCGTGGCTCACGGAGATCAGGGAGGGGGATACTCTATGTATATAGAAAATGGAGAGCTTTATCATGTCCATAATGGCTATGGGACTATGACTGAGGTTCCTTGTGGAGATCTTGAAGAAGGTGTAACAGAAATAAAATTGAAAGTCGAATCAATGGGAGATTTGAAATGGAATACGCAGGTATATGTAGAGGATTCAATGGTTGCAGATACTCCCGATCTTCCTGTACTGACAGCGATGGCTCCATTTGAAGGAATAGATGTTGGGATTGATAGAAGATCACCAGTTTCATGGGCCTTGTACGAACGACATGGAACATTTCCCTACAAAGGTATTTTAAATTCGGTTACGTATGTGCCTGGGGAACTAGGCCCTGACGCGGGAAGTAGATGGATTGATTTATTAAGGGATTCTGGAGTCAAATATGAGTAACGACCATCACAAAATAAAAGATTTAGTGGACCCTAACCATACAGCTTTACTTTTGGTGGAATGTCAAAACGGAGTTATAGGCGAAAAGTCTAGTTTTCCAGCTCTTGCAGAAGCCTCTAAAAATATGCTTGCCAACTTAGGAAAGCTCGCACAAGCAGCAAGAAATTCAAAAACAAAAGTAATTCATGGATTAGCAATGGTAAGAGAAGATGGTTGGGGATCAAATAATAATGCTCGACTTTTTGGCGCTGCTCGTCGCTCACCTATAAAGCAGTTGCCTGATTCTGAAGCAGTAGAACCAATAAAAGAAATAGGTTTCGATAGCGAATCAGACGTCCTCCTTCCTAGGCTTCATGGTCTCTCACCGACATCGGGAACCGAATTAGACGCTTTGCTCAGAAACGAAGAAATTTCTACAGTGGTTGTAAGTGGAGTCTCTTTAAATGTCGCTGTGCAAAATTGTGTTTTCGATCTAATAAACAATGGTTACCAAGTCGTAGTTCCTGTAGATGCCGTAGCAGGTGTGCCGTTCGAATATGGAGAAACAATTATTGAAAACACTCTTGCGGTTTTAGCCACATTGACCGATGTTGAATCATTAATAAAAGTTTGGTCTTAACGGAAATTTTAAATCTGGTTATTATCTAGTCTTGATTTCTTAAAAATACTGACAAGTATAGAAATTCCGATTCCGACAAGAACGCCTCTTTCCACATGGGGTGAAAGAGTTAGTGTTGCGATAAAAGTACTCCAAGTGATAAATGCGTCGGAAGCAGAGTCACGAATTGAAAATAAGAGTTTCTTTGGCCGAATAAGTCCTATTACCGCAGCGATTACTACAGCGCCGAGGGTTGCTTCTGGTAGTCGATCCAAAATATTAGCGAATGGTAAGAAAACACAGACCACGACCCCAGTTATCAAACCCGACCACTTGCTTTGAGCGCCGGAGAGCTTGTTAAGAGAGGATCTGCTAAATGAACCTCCAACAGGTAGCGCGCCTGAAAAAGCAGAGGCCACATTTGCTAGTCCTTGGCTGACAAATTCACGGTTAGCACTCCATCTCTGATTCTCTTGCGAAGCAAATATTCTTGAGATTGAAGCCGGTTCAGCAAAACCAATAAGAGCAATAACAATTCCTGATAGTAAAAGCTCATCTATGGAACTCCAAGGCAATTCGAATCCAAGATTAGGAATGCCCGTCGGTATTTCTCCTACAACAGGGCCTTTGTAATCACCTAAATGGCTATAGATGGATCCGCCGACAAGTACAAGAAGTGCGCCGGGAAAAAGCTTGTGCAGATATTTACCGGCAATTATAAGAAAAATGGTCACCCCAGAGATCAGTAAGGATTCGATTTCCCAATTTTCAAAATCACTTAAAGATTTATAGGCGCGATTTAAAGTCCCATTTACATCAATCTCATTTCCTACAGTTTTAGGGATTTGAGAAGCAATAATTAGTATTACAGCTGCTGAAGTGAAACCTGTTACTACAGGTGCATTCATGAAGTAAACGATCTTACCCATTCTTAGAAATCCAAAAATAAGTCGTGAAATTCCAACTATTAAAGCTAGTAAGGCTGCAAGTTCTACATATTGTGTTGTACCTGAATCAGCTAGTCCATTCAGCGCTCCTAGAGTTAGAAGACTTGTAAGTGCTACAGGTCCTGTTTGTAAATAAGGAGACGAAGCTACAAAGGACGCAAAAATAGGCGGTAAAGCTGATGCAAAAAGACCAATCTCTGGTGGTAGACCTGCGAGTTCTGCATAAGCCATTGACTGAGGAATAAGCAGTAAAGCGACACTTACTCCAGCTAATACATCTCCAAATATCATGCGATCAGCATTTCTCAGTTTCTCGGTTGCTGAATATCGCATTCAGAAACCATATGTCTTAAAAGTCTCAATACACATCTATTGCTTCAAGTTTCTTCTCTTAACTGCAAGTAGCGTCAAGCATGTGAATAATTTGGATCCTTGGGTTTCGAGAAATGATATAGAAACTGATGAAATTCCAATACTTCCTGCGGCGACTATGGTTCTTTTAGATGATCGTCCAGACCTTCAGGTTTTGATGCTTCTTAGAAATGACTCTTCCGGATTCGTTGCAAGTCATACGATTTTTCCTGGCGGTGCGATTGAACAGGATGACAGAAACTACATGTGGGATGATCTTGTTTCAGGTCTAACGAACGAAGAAGCAGACGCACAACTACGGACAGATGAAGCGAGGTCTTATTGGATTGCTGCTATCAGAGAAACTATTGAAGAGGTCGGCGTAGTTATCGGAAGTCATGAAGATGAGTTGCTGGAATATCGACAGTCTTTAGAAGATGGGTCATCAAAATTTTCACAAATTATTTCACAAAACCAGCTTTCTTTAGATCTGACAGGAATTAAACCGATAAGTAGATGGATCACTCCGAAGGGAGGACCTAGGAGGTATGACACTTATTTTTTCATAGCTCAGTCACGCAGCTCAGTCACTCCTCGAGTTGATGGTAAGGAGGCCGTTGAAGCTTTCTGGATTAGTCCATCAGACGCTCTTAATAAATGGGAAGCAGGGGAACTGACCATGATCAGTCCCACACTTGCGACACTTCAGCAATTGCAAACATATACAAATGTAGATGAGGTTTTTACAGTTCTTGACTCGAAGCCTTCACCGGAAAACATCAGAATTGTTGATGAGTCAAAAGCTCTTCCGTTATTTCCAAATGATGAGAACTACAGAGCTTCTTATACATGGCCAGCTTTAGGCTGGACTTGGCTACCAAAACAGGATCATTAGAATGTTATTTGTTTTAGAGGTCTCGATTATTCAAATTAGAGAAAACGAAAAGGATTGAAAATTTGAGTACGCACATTACAGGAGATGAAGCTAGCTATAGACGTTTAATAGACTCCGTTGCTCCAGTAGCTATCTTTTTACTACTCAATAGATTCGCCGGTCTTGGTTGGGCTGTGGGTGGAGCTACTGTTTGGGGAATTCAGGCAGCAGTGCGACGAAGCCTTAGAGGAGAGGCGGTAGGGAAGTTTCTGCCTTTACTAATTGTTTATTTGTTAGTGAGAGGTCTGATAGGAATAATCACTGATTCAGAAGATGTCTATTTTGGCATAGGAATAGCTACAAAGGCTGCAATCGGTTTGGGACTTATAGCAACTGTGCTCCTCAAGCGTTCTTTTTTAAGCCAGGTTCTACCTGTTGTTCTTCCATTTAAGAAAGAGACGATTAAGCACGAGGTATTTTCTAGAGTTATGTCGCAGATGACAGTCTTATTAGGGCTTTATCAAATTCTGACATCTATTTGGGATGTCTGGTTATATAGACATACATCTGTAGACGGCTATGTAGTGATCAGAAGTTTAGTTGGTTTTCCAGCGGGCTTCGTCGCTAGCTTCATTGCTCTTTTATATCTAGATCGATCTCTAAGAAAAGCTGATGGCTTTGAAGGGTTTGTAGATCTACTAGAAATAGAAGAAAAAAAATGATACTAAAACTTTAATTTTCTTCGAGGACTATGTGAGCTTCACGAAGACCATAGACAAAAGAATTTGGCATCTCGACTGGGGGGTTATTTTCATCAAGTGACAGATTTTTAAAACGCTTTAAAAATTCCTCGAAGAAAATTTTTATTTCCAATCTTGCCAGAGATGCTCCTAAACAAAAATGAGTTCCATGACCAAAAGACAGATGGTGATTTGGGTTTCTGTCAACTTTGAGAGTCTCGGGATCATCAAAATGATCTGAATCTCTATTAGCAGATGAGTACATAAGTACCACTTGATCACCTTGTTTGATTTGCACGTCATTGACTATGACATTTTCAGTAGCCACTCGACACATATTATGAATTGGAGTAACGAATCTTATAAATTCTTCAACGGCTATTGAAATATCGTCCATTCGCCTTAGGTCGTTCCAAACGGTTTCGTTTTTGGCTAGTTCTACCAAAGTTCTCGCTATTACCGTGCGAGTTGTTTCTGCACCGCCATCAAGCATTAATAGACAATCAGAAATTATCTGGTCTAAACCAAAAGGATGGTCGTCCAAACCTTTTAGTTCTGTGTCAACCCATTTAGACATGACATCATCGGCGGGGCATTCCTTTTTACTTTCGTAAAGATGACTACAAGCATCAGCGAATTCAAAAACCGCAGTAATTCCTTCATCGTTCATATATTCGGGCCCACCTCCTAAGGCAATTGACCTTTCAGACCACTCTGCAAGCTTGGGCCACATTTCATTAGGAAAACCAAGGAAAAGACCAATCATTTGGGCTGGAAGCGGGGCTGCCAACTCAGAAATAACTTCAGCTCTTCCTGCTGTAGCAACATTGTCTAATAATTCTTTAACTGTTTCTCGAATATGTTCTTCCCAAGTCAGCACTGCCTTAGGGGTGAAACGACGTGATACCAAATTGCGACGTATGACATGGTGCGGGTCGTCAAGTCCTATTATCGATG
>Ga0208261_1000216_pt1 | contig 24579 bp, 24 predicted proteins | sample Knorr_S7_td_DCM__FD_185595 | JGI IMG/M metagenome (GOLD analysis project Ga0208261, IMG submission 185595) | Marine microbial communities from Southern Atlantic Ocean transect - Knorr_S7_td_DCM_ad_131m_LV_B (SPAdes) (version 3) | ecosystem: Environmental > Aquatic > Marine > Oceanic | place...
GGGGCTGAAGCAGGTCCCAAGGGTTGGGCTGTTCGCCCATTAAAGCGGTACGCGAGCTGGGTTTAGAACGTCGTGAGACAGTTCGGTCCCTATCCTCTGCATCCGTAAGAGATTTGAGAAAAGCTATCCCTAGTACGAGAGGACCGGGATGGACGTAGCTCTCGTGTGCCAGTTGTTCCGCCAGGAGCATGGCTGGTTGGCGACCTACGGAAGGGATAACCGCTGAAAGCATCTAAGTGGGAAGCCCTTTTCGAGATAAGATCTCTCACCGGGATAACCGGGTAAGGCCCGTGGCAGACCACCACGTTGATAGGCCGGAGGTGTAAGCACGGTAACGTGTTCAGCCGACCGGTACTAATCGGCCGAGGGCTTGGTACTTACTTATCACATATGATTTTGTTCGTGTTCGCTATGGAGGTCTCAAGGATCTTCTGATTTATATTTGACAATTTAGATTTTGCTTGACCAAAGGATTGGTTAAGCATCAAGGTTTCCGGTGGTTATAGCGGTGGGGTCACACCCGTTTCCATTCCGAACACGGAAGTTAAGCCCACCAGCGCCGATGGTACTTGGGACGTGGGTCCCTGGGAGAGTAGGACGCTGCCGGATTACTAACGCTAAGGGCGGGGCTGAAAAGTCCCGCCCTGTGCGCGTCTTTAGCATCACAGGGGTATGGTTTCCCCATGGAAAAGCCAAAAGGTAATCGTCGAAATGATAAACCCTCCGGGAAAAGATCTTCTGGCAATAAACACAGAAACGAAAGACGTAATCGACCACCAGATCGAAATAAAAGAGATAAATCTAAAGCTGATAATGTTCGGAAAGACTGGGGAAGCGTAACAAGACATGGAGCTGGAAAACTTACGCGAGAAGAATCAGAAGATAGAGAAGAGCGGAATCAAAGAACCGCTACGAGATCACCTGAGGAAGAGGTACACACTAGGGAATCTTCAGAACGACTTAGAAGCGAAGCCACAGAAGCAATTTCTCGAGCTAAAAGAAGAACGAAGAACGTTCAAAACGTAAGCAGCAAAAAGCGAGTCCCGACTCCAAACATTCCTCATCAACTGCCAGATGCCGGAAAGTTGCTGGGAAAAATACTCGGTGAAAAAAGAGGAGCACGCGCAGTCTCATTGTTAGGGCATGCCGCTAGAGAGTTTGAAGACGAAAAATTTGTTGAAGCACAGAAAATTTTGAAATCTTTAGATGAAAAATCTCTTCAAGTAGCAGAAGTAGTTGAACTATCAGGATTGATCAACTACCGCCTAGGTAAATGGTCTAAAGCATCAGAACTTTTAGAGTCCTTTAGGACAATAACGGGAAGCACGGAACAGCATCCCGTCTTAGCGGATTGTTATAGAGCTCAAAGCAAATGGACAGAAGTGGAGATTCTTTGGGATGAGCTTAGACAAGCTTCTCCTAACGCAGCACTTGTGACTGAGGGCCGATTAGTGATGGCAGGGTCTTTAGATGATCAAGGTAGAACTTCAGACGCTGTTCGACTCCTTGAAAAGGGCTGGAAGATTCCCAGACATCCCAAAGATCATCATTTACGACGTGCTTATGCACTGGGGGATCTATATGAAAGATCAGGGGCTTTACCAAGAGCAAGGGAACTATTTACTTGGATTAGAAAACATTCTCCCAAATTTGCGGATGTTAATGAACGCGTTAGAGACTTAAGTTAACTTACTTAAAGTGAAAAAAAGTTCATCTCTTAGCTCTAAAGCGCCTAAGGTTGAATTGTGACATCAGACTTCTAATACTTGAGAGGAGTTACAGAATGGATGTTCAAAAAATTCTTGGTGACGATGCAAGCTACTTACTAGAGCACACCGCAGAAGCGATACCTGCGAAACTTCTAACTACACCAGGCCCTGATTTTGTTACAGAAATATTTAGTGAAACCGACAGAAACCCTCAGGTGATGAGAAATTATCAGTCGCTTCTAGACCATGGTCGCTTAGCAGGTACAGGATATGTTTCAATACTTCCAGTTGATCAAGGCATAGAGCATTCAGCTGCAGCTTCTTTTGCTCCGAACCCTGATTATTTCAACCCGAAAAATATAGTCGAATTGGCTATTGAGGGAGGGTGCAACGCTGTTGCAACAACTTTCGGAGTTCTAGGTTCTGTTTCAAGAAAGTACGCGCATCGCATCCCATTCATCGTGAAGTTGAATCACAATGAGCTCTTGACATTTCCAAACAAATTTGATCAGGTTATGTATGGAACAGTAGAACAAGCTTATGAACTAGGAGCTGCAGGAGTCGGAGCGACAATATATTTCGGGTCCGAAGAGGCAACTCGGCAAATTGTTGAGGTGAGCGAAGCTTTTTCACTTGCTCACCAGTTAGGAATGTTTACTGTTCTTTGGTGTTATCTGAGAAACTCTGATTTCAACAAAGACGGGAAGGATTATCACAGCGCCGCAGATTTGACTGGACAAGCTAATCATCTTGGCGTGACCATTGAGGCTGATGTAATTAAGCAGAAACTTCCTGAGGTAAATGGCGGATTTAACGCCATGGAAGGGTACGGGAAAACTCACCCACTTGTTTATGAAGAACTAACAACAGATCATCCAATAGATTTGTGCAGGTGGCAAGTGGCCAATTGTTACATGGGCAGAGTAGGTCTAATTAATAGTGGCGGCGCATCATCAGGTGAGAGTGACTTACAGGAGGCTGTAAAAACTGCTGTGATAAATAAACGTGCTGGTGGGATGGGTTTGATAAGTGGAAGAAAAGCATTTCAACGACCGCTAGGAGAAGGTATAGAGCTTCTCAATGCTATTCAAGACGTCTATCTCGATGACTCTGTCTCTATTGCTTGATTTTAAAAATCAAGATGCTTTGCGACTCCATTTATGTATAAATTGGTTAGCGTGTTTGGGAAGATCTTTCTAAATGGTCATAGCTAAATTCCTTATGATTGGTTAGTGTGCAGGTAGTGACAATGAGTCATATCTTCGTGAGAATTAAGGAAACTAAGTGACCACATTTTCAATTTTGGATGTCGAGATTCAAGAGATCGAGGGTGGCAAAACTCTTTTCAGGGACTCCCTAACGACGTTTCCGATAGCGATGGTAATTCTTGATCCATACACGCTTGAAAGCTCTTGGATATTGGATACGGCCGATCGAGTGCTGAGCCATTTCCAAGGTGCAGATGTAAGAGTGGCTTTCGTTGTGGCAGGTTCTGATCCAGACGGGGCAGCTAGTTTTTTAGGACCCCTTTCTGACAGGATTCTTACTTTTGTTGATAAAGACAAGAAATTAGTGAAAGAACTTTCGATCAAATCACTTCCATCTTTTGCTGTTGTTCGTCAAGATGGGTCAGTGCTTGGTTTAGCCGAAGGTTGGGATCCAAATGAATGGAGAGATTTAGCCGGAAGTTTGGCTGAGATGACAAGTTGGTCCCGGCCAGAAATACCATCTGGGGATGATCCAGCTGCCTATAAGGGGACATCTGCACGTGGTACTGTTAACCAAGTGATCCCATCTGATGTAGAACTAGTTGAAAAAGTCATAATCAGATTTGCGGGCGACTCAGGTGACGGCATGCAATTAACTGGAGATAGGTTCACAAATGCAAGCGCCCTAGCGGGGAATGATCTTGCTACTCTTCCAGAGTTCCCAGCTGAGATTAGAGCTCCTGCTGGAACATTAGCTGGCGTTTCAGCTTTCCAAGTTCAGATTTCTGATCATGACATCACCACGCCTGGTGATGCTCCAGCTGTTCTTGTTGCTATGAATCCCGCGGCCCTAAAATCTGATCTTAATTTGTTGGTGAACGGCGGAACGGTGATCGTTAATGAAGACACGTTTGAAGAGAGAAATCTTGAAAAGGCTGGATATAGCTATAACCCGATTGAAGAAGGTGAAGAACTTGACGGGTATCGAGTGATCAAAGTTCCAATGACTAGTCTGACAAAGGAGGTCTGCAAAGATCTTGGAGTAAAACCAAGAGACGCTGACCGCTCGAAGAATTTTTTCGCTTTAGGACTAGTTTCATGGATGTACAGTCGACCTGTTGAGCCAACCCTTGAGTGGATTGATGAAAAATTCGCTGGGAAAGAGTTGGTGATTTCAGCAAATAAAGCTGCTTTTAAAGCAGGACATGCTTTTGGGGAAACGGCTGAGTTGGGAGATCAGAGAGTAGCTATTAAAGCTGCGCCTCTTCCTTCGGGAACTTACACAAGTATTACTGGTGGAACTGCTCTTTCCTGGGGTCTCATAGCAGCTAGTCACCTTTCCAAGCGTCCTCTATTCTTAGGCACTTATCCAATTACTCCTGCTTCTGATATTCTCCACGAGTTGGTCCGACACAAGCGGCACGGAGTCATGACCTTTCAGGCAGAAGATGAGATAGCAGCTATAGGGTCAGCACTTGGAGCTTCTTATGGAGGGCATCTAGGAGTAACAACTACTAGTGGTCCAGGAGTTGCACTTAAGTCCGAAACACTCGGCCTAGCGGTTTCTCTCGAGTTGCCTCTGATTTTAGTAGATGTTCAGCGCGGAGGGCCGTCCACTGGCTTGCCAACAAAAACTGAAGCTTCAGATTTACTTCTAGCAATGTATGGAAGACATGGAGAAGCACCGCTTCCAATTGTTTCTGCTAGCACTCCCTCGGACTGTTTCGATGTGGCTATAGAAGCAGCCCGAATAGCTTTAACTCACAGAACTCCTGTCATCCTTCTCACCGACGGATACTTGGCTAATAGTTCTGAACCGTGGCTTCTGCCTGACCCTTCATCATTGCCAGAAATACCTGTTGTATTCACCACAGAATTTAACCAAACAAATGAAGACGGAGATGGAATCTTTTGGCCTTATCAGCGAAATGAAGATCTTGCCCGTGATTGGGCACTGCCAGGAACGCCAGAACTTATGCACAGAATTGGTGGGATCGAGAAAGAAGATGGGTCTGGAAACATCAGTTACGATCCAGAAAATCATGGATACATGGTCGATCTGAGACAGGAAAGAATCCAAAAAGTTCAAGTGCCAGATCTTGAAGTTGATGGAGACCAAGATTTTGAACTTTTGGTAGTTGGATGGGGTTCAACATGGGGAGCGATCAAAGGCGCTGTAAGTAGAGCATGTAGAGACGGTTACAAGGTAGGGCATGTACATTTGCGCCACTTGAATCCACTACCTGGGAATCTTGGCGAACTTTTATCCAAATCCAACAAAGTTTTAGTACCTGAGATGAATCTTGGACAATTAAGTAAAATAATTAGAGCGGAGTACCTAGTCGATGCAAAATCCATTACAAAAGTAAAGGGTGTGCCCTTTACCGCTGGAGAACTTGATCATGTACTTCGGGAGGCTTTAGATGACTGATACGCAAACCAATTCAATTACAGCTACCACAAAAGCTGACTGGACAAGCGACCAAGAGGTTCGCTGGTGTCCAGGCTGTGGAGATTATTCAATTTTGACCGCTTTGCAAATGTTGATGCCTGAATTGGGAGTAGAGCGAGAAAAAACTGTTTTCATTTCTGGTATAGGTTGCGCAGCTCGTTTCCCTTATTACATGAACACTTATGGAATGCATAGCATCCATGGTAGGGCGCCTGCGATAGCAACTGGTTTAGCTCTAGCAAGGCCTGATCTTGATGTATGGGTAGTGGGTGGTGATGGAGACATGCTCTCTATCGGAGGGAATCACCTGGTTCATGCGCTAAGAAGAAATATCAATATAAATATTTTGCTTTTCAACAACCAGATTTATGGACTTACGAAAGGTCAGTTTTCTCCTACCAGCGAAGTCGGAAAGGTAACGAAATCATCCCCAATTGGATTGATTGCTAAACCTCTCAACCCTTTAAGTGTGGCAATCGGCTCTGAAGCTACTTTCGTAGCGAGAACACACGATATGGATAGAAAACATATGCAAGACATGTTCAGACGGGCACATCAGCATCAGGGGGCCTCATTTGTTGAAGTGCTGCAGAATTGCAATGTATTCAATGATGGAGCATTTGACGCTATAACTAAAAAAGACGTGCGAGCAGATATGTTGATCGACTTGCATCACGGTGATCCTATTCTTTTCGGAGCTGAAAAACAGTTTGGTGTTGTAGCAGATGATGGCGAAGTTTCTATCGCCAATGTTGATGAAGTTGGTGCTGACTCAATCTTGGTTCACGACGAGACTAGAGAAGATCCTTCACGAGCTTTTGCATTATCTCGTCTTAGCGAAACCCCTGACACTCCGACTCCCATGGGAGTGTTCAGAGCAGTTGAGCGTGACGAGTACAGTACATCTCTTAAAAGTCAGATAGATGGAGTTGTGGAAAATCAGGGATCAGCTGATCTTGATGAACTGTTGCATTCACTTCCCACTTGGGAGGTCTGAGTCCCTAACGAAAAAAGGGATTTAAGTATGACTTGGGCTCTTGATCTAGACGGAGTTGTTTGGCTTGGAGACAAAGTTATCCAAGGGGTCGGAGAATCAATTACGTTCCTGAGGGAAAAAGGTGAACAAGTTTTTTTTGTTACCAATAATTCTGGGCGAACTGTATCGGAAGTAGAGGAAAAACTTAATTCATTTAATATTGAACCGAATGGTGGCGTGATTACTTCAGCAATGGCCATGGCGACTTTGTTAAGCCCTGACGAGACAGTTTTGACTCTTTGCGGAAAAGGCGCTGTAGAGGAGATGGAAAAAGTAGGTGCAAAACCCGTGAAAGACGGTAAAGCAGATTCAGTCGTGGTTGGATTTCATGAGGACTTTGATTATTGGAAACTAACCGCTGCCTTACAGGCAATTGATGCAGGAGCACGCCTAATTGCTACTAATGACGACCTTACTTACCCCTCGCATGATGGGATAAGACCTGGCGCTGGATCCATTCTGGCATCTTTGGTAGCAGCAACAGAAGCGGTTCCAGAAATAGCTGGAAAACCTTACCAACCTATGTGTGATCTACTTAACGAACTAAGCGGAGGAAACGGGATAATGGTTGGAGACCGTCCTGATACCGATGGAAGATTCGCCAAAAATTTAGGTTGGGATTTCGGACTAGTTCTAAGTGGCGTTACTAAAAAGTCAGATCTTCCTGTAGACCCTCCACATGATTTCTTAGCGGATGACTTACCCGACATGGTTGAGCAGATCTTTTCCTAATGGCACGTCGGAGGCTAGACCTTGAAATGGTAAGAAGAGGTTTAGCTGAATCACGAGAAATAGCACAGTCATTGATCAAATCAGGAAAGGTACTTGTTTCAGGGACATCAGCCTTAAAGCCATCGAGCATGATTGATCCAAGTCAACCGTTGAAGATTATTGACCCTTTACCCAAATACGTAAGCAGAGCTGGCGGAAAATTAGAAGCAGCTTTGGAAACCTTCGAAGTTGAGGTTAAATCAAGCAGATGTATAGATATAGGTGCCAGCACGGGAGGATTTACAGATTGTCTTTTACAAAATGGCGCTAAGTCAGTTCTAGCTGTAGATGTCGGTCGCGGTCAGATTCATGAACGTCTCGCAGCAAATCAAAGAGTCAAAGTTCTTGAAAAGACTGATGTCAGGTCACTTGTGCCAGAACAAATAGGTGCACCTTTTGAAGTGCTGACAGCCGATTTAGCTTTCATCTCATTACGCACAGTAATGATGAACCTTTTTTCTTTAGTCGAAAAAAACAGCAACATGTTGCTTCTGGTCAAACCACAGTTTGAAGCAGGAAAAAAAGAAGTAGATAGAGGGAGAGGAGTAATTAGCGACCCAGAAATATGGAAAGAAGTTCTCGAGAACGTGCAGGATTCAATTAATGCCCATGATGGTGCCATAATTGAATGTATGCCATCACCAATTAAAGGCTCAGAAGGTAACGTAGAATTCTTCCTACACGTCGTGCCTGAAACACAGCAGAGAGAGTTCGAAATTTCAAAAGTGGTTTCGTTAGCTAATCGACAGGGAGAAGATTGATGGCAGAAATTGGACTTTACGTCCACGAATTTAGACCTGAAGCTATGTCTAATTCAGTTGAATTAACTGAACATCTCCAAGAAAAAGGACACAGCGTAAGACAATCTAGTGATTTGAAAGAAAACCTTTCAGAGTTCGTTGATGACCTTGACCTTCTCGTGAGCATGGGAGGGGATGGCTCCATTCTCAGAGCAATAAATCTTTTAGGCGGCAGACCTACTCCTGTTCTAGGAATAAATTTTGGACAGCTTGGATACCTAACTGCGGCCGAGCCTTCAGAGGCTTTTGATGCAGTAATCAGAACTCTAGAGGGCAACCATGACCTTGAAGAGAGAATGATGCTTAAGGTCACGGTTGAGCAAGAACACTCTGAGTCTCTAATTGAAGACCATGCTTTAAACGAAGTGGTGGTCGAAAGAACAGCAGTTAGCCAGACAGTTCGGATGAACGTCTCCATGGACGGTTCGTTTTTTACTTCTTATGCAGCAGACGGACTAATCATTTCCACCCCCACAGGTTCGACGGCGTATGCTTTTTCCGCCAGGGGGCCGATAGTGGATGCGAGCCACCATTCCATTCAGATAACACCTGTGTCTCCTCACATGTTGTTTGATAGAACTTTGGTTTTGGCTCCCTCAACTGAAATTGAACTGCAAGTTACCGGAAACAGGACAGCTACCTGCACTGTCGATGGGAGAGAAATAGCAACATTAGAGGAAAAAGATCGTGTTGTATGCACGAAATCAGATCGAATTGCAAAACTTGTTACATTTGGAAAACGTGATTTTTTAAATCCTCTCAAGACAAAATTCGGTTTAGAAGATAGGTAAAACAAGACCCAAAGTATCGATTTGAATTTCCAATTCTGAATCCAGTCTCAATTTTAATTCTGCAAGCAGTGAAGTGAAGTCATTTTGCCTGTAAGGTGAACTTCCGTGACGAAACACATCTTCGTTACGGGAGGAGTTGCAAGCTCGCTCGGAAAAGGGCTTACTGCAGCGTCTCTCGGAAGGCTTTTAAAGCAGCGTGGGCTCAGGGTGGTAATTCAGAAACTCGACCCCTATATAAACGTTGACCCTGGCACTATGAACCCCTTTGAACATGGGGAAGTTTTTGTTACAGACGATGGTGGTGAAACAGATCTTGATTTAGGCCACTATGAAAGATTTATCGATGAGAATCTGACCACAGAGTCAAATGCAACAACTGGGTCGATTTACTCCGCAGTAATAGCCGCTGAGAGACACGGCGAATACTTGGGGAAAACCGTTCAAGTAATTCCCCATATCACCGATGAAATTAAAAGAAGAATTAGAGTGCTGGCGACTGAAGACACCGACGTACTTATTACCGAGGTGGGAGGAACAGTAGGTGACATCGAGATATTGCCCTTCCTGGAAGCGATTAGACAGTTTCGACTTGATGTAGGGGAACACAATATTTGCTATGTGCATGTCACGCTGATTCCTTTCATCGGACCCTCAGGTGAACATAAAACCAAACCTACCCAGCACTCAGTAACCGAACTCCGTTCAGCAGGTATACAGCCACATGCAATAGTTTGTCGAAGCAATGAACCTATAAGCGATGATCTTGAGAGAAAGATATCACGTCTTTCGAATGTTCCTTTTGAGGGCGTTGTAAACGCTCCAGATGCCAACAGTCTCTACGAAATACCTTTGCTTTTGAATGAAGAAGGTTTGGATAGTTATATATGTGATTCGTTGGGACTTGATAACCCAGAGCCCGACCTTGAGGATTGGAGAGCGTTAGTTAGCCGTGTTGTTTCAGCAACAGCAACAGTCAGAATCGGACTTATCGGAAAGTATGTAAGTTTGGTTGATGCCTATCTCTCAGTAGTAGAAGCTCTAAACCATGCAGGCGCACATCATGGGGTTCAGGTAGAAATTGACTGGATCCAAGCTGAAGAAGTTGAGGGAATGCTTAGCGAGGGACGTTTAAAAGATTTAGACGGAATCGTAATCCCTGGTGGTTTCGGGGAGAGAGGCATTGAAGGAAAGATTGCCGCAGCAGGTTTCACCAGACAAAATGAGATCCCTTGTCTAGGGCTGTGTCTAGGGCTGCAATGCATGACGATAGATTTCGCAAGAAATGTACTAGGACTAGAGAGAGCGCATTCAAGTGAGTTTGACCCATCTTCACCTCACCCAGTAATAGATTTGATGGAATCTCAACGTGACGTGTCAGATATGGGTGGAACGATGCGTCTAGGAACCTATGTTGCGCAATTAAAACCTGACTCCCAAGTGTCAGCCATATACGGCGAAGAAGTTGTTTCGGAACGACACAGACACAGATATGAATTCAATTCGCGCTACAGGGCAAAGTTCGAAGATACTAACTTCGTTTGTTCTGGAGAGTCTCCTGACGGTCGCTTGGTCGAGTTCATAGAGCTAAAAGACCATCCGTTCTGGGTCGCAACTCAAGCGCATCCAGAGTTTAAAAGCAGACCCGATCGACCTGCCCCCTTGTTCAGGGCATTTGTGGAAGCCGCTTTGCATCGAGCTGAGGGACGCAATCCGCAGCTTGTTCAAATGGAAGAAGAATTTTCTAACTGAATGTCAAGTGAATCTTTTAAAGAATTTGAAAAAGTTTCTGAGGAACTGATTTACGAGGAAGACTGGTTTTCCTTCGCAGCAGCGGAGTTCGAAGGCCCGGTCGGGGAAAGAATAAAGAGATACGTATTCCATCATCCAGGTGCAGTCGCAGTAGTGCCAATAGAGGACGGAAAGATAGTTTTGGTTCGCCAGTACCGACCTGCACTCGAAAAGGAAATGTTAGAAATTCCGGCAGGCAAATTAGATATTGAAGGAGAAGAGCCTGAAAAAGCCGCGCATCGAGAATTGATTGAAGAAGCAGGGTTGGATGCTTTAAGGCTTGAAGAACTATGCAGTTTTTATAATTCAGCCGGTTTCTCTGATGAGAAGACAGTCATTTATCTAGCTACTGAAATGACACGTGTTGAGAAAATTGCAGCAAGCGTTGAAGAGCAGTACATGACAACCGAGAGATTTCCCTTAGAGGATGTATATGAACTGATTGATTCCGGGCACATCACTGATGCAAAAACCATCATTGGCATTTATGCAGCGATGCGTTTTATAGGTAAATGAGTTGCAGTTGTTTCCAAATTTTTTTCATCTCACCAAAAGATTTTGGTTCTCGCTAAACCCACGGAAATTATCAGAAGAGAATCTTGATTGGGTCAGGTCGCATCTTTCCGAAAACGAATTCGATTATTGGGAAAAGTTTTCCACGGCTGACAAACAGCACTCTTTTCAGGTAGCTAAACAGGCATCATCTGAAATTGGCGAAGAGGGAAAAGAATTCGTGGCGGCAGCTCTTCTGCATGACATAGGGAAACTAGAAAGTGGATTTACTACTTTTGGAAGAGTTTTTGCGACTCTGTGTTGCTTACTTTTCCCACTGAGAAAAATGGAAAAATGGGTACAAAAAAATAAAGGTATACGACGACGATTAATTGACTATGCGAAACATCCAGAACTTGGAGCGAAATTACTAAGACGAATTGGCAGTAAAGAACAGACAATTACATGGGTTTTAGAACATCATTCAGAAAGCGAAAAGTGGGAGACCCCAAGAGAGATAGCAGAGATTTTATCTAGTTCAGACAATGACTAACTGTGGTCATTGGTTAAGCAGTCCGATGTTCTGTCGTGCTCTAGACAATGTGGTTGAAGCTACCTCCCTGGCTTTTTCAGCCCCTTTAGCTATCAAGCGGCTTGTCTCAGCAGGGTCATCAGCGAGTGTGTAGTATTTCTCCTGAACAGGTCTGAGAAGCTCTATCACTGCTTCGGCTGTTGCATTTTTTAGATCTCCGTAACGAGTTATACCATCGCAAGCCTCTTTAGGCGTTTTTCCTATCGCTGCGCCAAGAATAGAAAGCAAATTCGAAACACCCGGTTTTTTTTCGACATCAAAAAATACTTCATCATTACTGTCAGTAACTGCTCGTTTGATTTTCTTTTCTATTACTTCAGGGGGATCTAAAATCAAAATAGTTCCTTGAGGACTTTCCTCAGATTTTGACATTTTTCTATCTGGGTGCTGAAGATCCATCACTCTTGCTCCAGAAGGTGGAATTACTGCTTCAGGCACAGTGAAAGTATCACCGAATCGACTGTTGAAGCGTATAGCTATGTCTCTTGTCAACTCAATATGTTGCCTTTGGTCCTCGCCAACGGGAACCTGATTGGTGTCATAGAGTAAAATGTCAGCTGCCTGAAGGGCGGGATAGGTGAAAAGACCAGCAGAAACAAATTCGTTGCCAGTTGACTTATCCTTAAATTGGGTCATTCTCCTGAGTTCCCCAAAAGCTGCTGTGCATTCCATAAGCCAGGCACACTCGGCGTGTTCTTGAACATGACTCTGGACAAACAGTATGCAACGCTCAGGGTCAAGGCCCACTGCCATAAGCATTTGGGCTAAAGAAAGAGTGGAAGATCTAAGCTCATCTGCATCATGAGGGACGGTAAGAGCATGAAGATCAACGACGCAATAAACGGCGTCTGACTCATCTTGCATCGAAACCCAGTTTTGTAAAGCACCGAGATAGTTTCCTAACTGAACTTCCCCCGAAGGCTTAATCCCTGAAAAAACTCTGTTCACGTTCCAAAGGTACTTGTGCAGAACTGATGTTGCTGTTTATTTAAAAAAAATAGACAACTAATATTAGTTTTTGCCTCTAAGCAATTGAACAGGCCATGTCTGCACCGCAGCACAGAGGAGATTTAATTTTTTTGGTTTCATTTTCGCACTCAGGAACTTGACACTGAGAAATTTGAACGGTGGAGCCGTCATCTTTTGTCAATGTTGTATTCGTTAAAGCAGTGTTACAAGCAGCGCAAGTGGCGTTAACACTCATGCCGCATGAACTACAGGTGTACGTAGCCATAAAAATGTTTCCTAACTTTTGGTGATTAGATTTTCCCATTTTTTTCAAACAATTGTTGTTTTCAAAGGTTTTTATTTGGATTTTTTAGGAAATCTGGTCATTAATCAAAAACTAATAAACAAAAGTTGGGAAAGATTCTCATTTTTTCAAGCAATTGGTATTTTCATGGGTTTTTATTTAGATTTTTTACGAAATCTGTTCATTAATTGCCCATATGTATGCTTCGCTAGCATCTATGGTCATAGTTTATGGGAGTAAATGTAACCACGCCTGTGTACGAGGGGCCTTTTGATCTTCTTCTAGATCTTATTTTGCGCGAAGAAGTTGAACTCTATGAAGTTTCCCTTCTAACCATTGTTGATGCATATTTGGAAGAACTTGAAAATATGCAGGAATATGATTTGGAACTGGCTACCGAATTTCTTTTGATCGCGGCCATTCTGGTTGAACTGAAAGCTCGACGTTTGTTGCCGTCGAGTAACAAAATAGACCCCGATGATGAGTACGGGCTTTGGGAAGAGAGAGATCTTCTTTTAGCGAAACTTGTTGAATGTAAGACTTTTAAAGAAGCAGCGTCGCAGCTGCGGGAGTTATCTCAGATAGCTTCCCTGTCATGGCCGCGCCGGGCTGGTCTTGAAGATGCTTTTCTTTCCCTGACACCCGATTTACTAGAAGGAGTAACCAAGGAACATTTACGGGAAGCCTGTTTAAGGGCAATGGCTCCACGCCCATCAATCCATGTGGATCTCGAACATATAGCTCCCATAAAAGCGACAGTCGTAGAGGCGGTTACAAAACTCTTAGAGGAAGTACCTAAAACTGGTGTCGTGAGTTTTAAACACCTAACAAAAGGCTTGACGGATCGTATTGAAATAGTCGTAAAGTTCTTGGCGATTTTAGAACTCTACAAACAAGGGGTTTTAGAAATAGATCAAGTCGATTCTTTTGGTGAGATAAGTGTTTCATGGTGTCCTGAAGCAGAATTTTCAGACATGGAGCTACTAGACATTTATGAAGGCTAGGGATACAGGTGTCAGAAGAAAAATCTAAATTGCAAAAGATCACTGACGTAGAAGCTGAGGCTGAAATGCGGCGGGCAATAGAAGCTATTTTGATGGTCGCCATCGATCCAGTTGCACCGGGTATTCTCGCTCAACTTTTTGAAGAACCAGTCGACGAGATAGAACGCATCTGTGATTCAATGGTTGAACAGTATGAAGAAGCGAAGTTAGGGTTCCTGCTTGTCCGTATCGGCGGTGGATACAGATTCCAAAGCAACCCTGAAAAAGCCCAATGGGTAGAGCGTTTTGTTTTAGAAGGCCAGAGTCGAAGGCTGACGGCAGCAGCGATGGAGACCCTATCGATAGTTGCTTATAAGCAGCCCATTTCTAGAGCTCAAATTTCTGCTATAAGGGGAGTAGATGTAGAAGGAGTAATGAGAAATCTGCAACAACGAGGTTTGATAGATGAAGTTTCAAGAGATGTTGGACCCGGGAATGCTGTTCTTTATGGAACTACACAGGAATTTCTTGAGCGTATGGGAATAAATTCTGTGACAGACCTACCTCCATTGGGCGAATTTGTTCCTGGACCTGAAGTTGTTGAAGCTTTGGAGAGGAGCCTAAGAGTGGTTTCTGATGAAGTAACGATTCCTTCCAATGAAGAGGGCTGATTGTTGCCAAGCTCAGAGTTTGAGCAAGGAACTCAACAATTTGAACGACTTCAAAAAGTCTTGGCAAGAGCTGGTATAGGAAGCAGACGAGTCTGCGAAAAACTAATAGTCGACCAGAGGGTTACTGTTAACGGGGAAATTCCTGAATTAGGTGAAAAAGTTGATCCGGAAACCTCACAGATCGAGGTTGACGGTTTAAAAATCGGTGTTAGACAAGACCTTGTTTATTATTTGGTCAACAAACCAATCGGAATAATTACCACTTCAAAGGACCCTCAGAAAAGATCTACAGTAATAGACCTTGTCCCAACCCATCCGAGGGTTTTTCCGGTAGGGCGCCTCGATGCTGACACAGAAGGATTGATCTTAATGACCAACGATGGTGACCTCACCCATTATCTGACTCACCCATCTTTCGGGATTGAAAAAGAGTATTTAGTTCAAGTAGAAGTAAAGCCGTCCCGCAACGCTATACGTCAATTACGCCAAGGGGTTGAATTAGATGACGGGTTGACAGCACCTGCAAAGGTTTCTTTAGTGGATGAGAAATTGCTCAAGATAGTTATACATGAGGGTCGAAATAGGCAGGTAAGACGGATGTGTGAATCTATCGGTCACCCTGTAATAAGATTGGTTCGATCACGAATCGGTCCTATTGTGGATCGGTCTCTTCGCCCGGGGTCTTTTAGAGAGCTAACGAATCAGGAATTACGATCTATACGCAAAATTCTTTCGAAAGATTTTTCTAACTGACTGTTAAATCACTCCTTTTGATCAACCCTTAGGCTGTAAAATTGAGTTCAGTCAAAACAAAGGATATGGAGAGATTAATGAGTCACCGGGCCATGATTGCAGGAGTGGGTCTAATTGGTGGTTCAATTGGCATGGCATTGCGCGAACAAGGTTGGCATGTTAGTGGTGTAGACGAAGACGAAAAGCGTTTAGCTGAAGCTGAAAAATTAGGAGCAATAGATTCTAAAGGCTGGGATGAAGAAGCCGAAATAACTTTTGTAGCTGCACCTGTAGGAGATATACCGGGTTTAGTGAAAGAAGCTTTGTTGAGTTCCCCTAAAGGTTTTGTTACCGATGTGGGGAGTGTTAAAGCATCAATAGCGAAAGAAATTAAAGACCCCAGATTCGTAGGCGGTCATCCGATGGCGGGATCAGAACAGGAAGGTTTAGCTGGAGCCGATTCTGTAATGTTCACAGATGCGAATTGGGTTCTTACTCCCACTGAAGATACTGATGATGAAGCATTCAAGCGAGTTAGAGAAGTGATCATTTCTCTTGGAGCTGAAATAGTTACTCTAAGTCCAAGCCGTCATGATTCGCTAGTAGCCATGGTCTCTCACGTGCCTCACCTGGCGGCGGCGACACTAATGGGGTTAGCAGCTAATAGATCGGAAGAACATTTTGCAGTTCTAAGACTGGCAGCAGGCGGGTTTAGGGACATGACCAGAATCGCAGCTGGTAATCCGACCATTTGGCCAGATATTTGCGCGGAAAATCACGAAGCAATCACAGAAGTAATAGATGAATTTATTTCAGCTTTAACAGAAGTCCGTGATGAGGTTAATAGTCATGACAACGACTCTTTATTGCGGCGTCTAGAAACATCAAGGGAAGCGAGAGTAAATCTGCCAACCGGTGCCCCTAGACCTTCAGAGCTAATTGAAGTTCGTGTACCGATAATGGATAAACCAGGAGAATTAGCGACAATCGCATCCTTAGCTACTGAGCTAGATGTCAACATTTTTGATCTAGAAATGACCCACTCCTCAGAAGGTGATCGCGGTGTGGTCGTATTGCTTGTGGAGAAAAATTTAGCAGAAAGACTTTCCGGGGGCTTGATGACTCGTGGATACAGGCCTGCACTGAGACCTTTATTGTGAAGTCAGAAAAAATAGAACCGAAAGGATGCCTCAAAGGGGAAATTAATGTACCCGGCGATAAGTCAATTTCTCATCGAATTCTCATGCTTGCTTCTTTGGCGGAAGGTGAGTCAACAATCCAAGGGTTAAGCAGAGGCCAAGATGTTAAGCACACAATGGATATTCTCAGTTCCCTTGGGGCGCAACTAAGCGAAATAGGTTCAGATGATTTACACGTGCAAGGCGGTGAACTTAAAGAACCCACTAGGAATCTATACGTAGGAAATTCAGGAACAAGTATCCGATTAATGTCTGGGATGCTTGCAGGTCTGCCGTTCTCGACGACTCTTGATGGAGACAAGTCAATTCGGAAAAGGCCAATGGGAAGAATAATAGAACCATTAGAAAGAATGGGAGTTTCGATAGCTTGTCTCGAGGCCACGGGAATGGCTCCGTTTAGGATAGATGGCGGCGGTTTAAAAGGCATCGAGTACCAGATGGAAGTGCCAAGTGCTCAAGTAAAAGGATGTCTCATGTTCGCTGCTCTTTCTGCAGAAGGCGACACAACTATTATCGAAGACACGCCCACAAGGGCTCATACCGAGGAGCTATTCGAAGAAGTAGGCCTTGAAATTGAGATTGCTGATAGTTCTATAACCGTCAAAGCAGGGAGACCGAAACCTTTCATTCATGAAGTTAAGGGTGACCCATCTCAAGCAGCTTTCTGGGTAGTTGGAGCGACAATTCTTCATGGTTCAGAAGTGTCTATAAAAAATATATATAGAGGTCAAGAAAGAACTGGATTTATTGATGTACTAGTAAGAATGGGAGCGAAGATAACTCATGACCCCGTTACCAATGATCTCCAAGTCAGTTCTAGTGAACTTGTTGGAACGGTTGTGGAAGAAACAGAGATTCCTGGCCTAATCGATGAAGTGCCCATACTCGCAGTTGCGGCGGCTTGTGCAGACGGAGAAACTCATTTCAAGGGTCTTGGCGAACTTCGAGTTAAAGAAAGCAACAGGCTTGAGACGATAGTTTCAGAAATAGGTTCAATGGGGATGAAAGCAGAGATTTCGGGCGATGATCTTGTTGTAAAAGGTGGAAAGCTGACTGGAGGGAAAGTCGATTCGCATGGAGATCATAGGATCGCCATGAGTTGCGCTATTGCTGCATTAGTTTCAACTAGTCCGACAGAAATCTTCGGATGGGAAGCTGTGTCAACTAGCTATCCCGACTTTATTGCTGATTTGGACGCATTAAGAAAATGAGTAATTCAACCAATGAAAAAATTATTGCGATTGATGGTCCGGCAGGATCAGGAAAATCCACGATCGCTAAAGCTTTAGCAAAAAAACTAAACCTAGATTATTTAGACACGGGAGCGATGTATCGAGCGGTGTCTTTTATCTCCATTCAGCAGAACATCGATGTACTTGACGAGAAAAAAGTTTTAGCAATTGCTAAAGAAATGGATTTTAACTTTGAGGATGGGATTTGTGTAGTTAATGGTTTTGATGCAACCAGAGACATTAGAGGGTCTGAGGTTACAAGAGTCGTAAGTGTGGTCGCAGCGATGCCTACAGTACGTCAAGAAATGGTTGACAGGCAGCGTCTTTGGGTCAAAGAAAAAGGTGGCGGAGTTGTTGAGGGTAGGGATATAGGTTCTGTCGTTTTTCCAAAAGCGAAGGTAAAGGTCTACCTAACCGCTTCAGAGGAAGTCCGTGCTGAAAGACGAATTGAACAAGAAGAGACTCTGGATGCTTCAAGAGTTGCTGATTCAATCAGGAAACGAGATGAAGCAGACAAAGGACGTTTAAATAGTCCTCTGGTTCGTTCTGAAGGTGCAATAGAGATAGACACGTCTCTGATGGGAGTTGAAGAAACGATAGAAGAGATTTTGGGGCTTTTCAAATGGAAGTAGATCTTGGAAAACCCATGGGTTTAAGAGAAAAAATCACGTACAGATTTTTTTGGACATTAGCTTGGTTAGCAGCTAAAAGCCTTTTTCGTTTCACCACAGTGAATAAGGAGAGATTGCCTAAAAACACTCCGTATATTCTTGCACCCGTTCATCGTTCATACGTCGATTCTCCTTTAGGGGGATTAATAACTACACAACGTGTCAGATTTTTAGGAAAAGAGTCGATTTGGAATAATCGGCTTGGAGGCTGGTTCCTAGGAATTTTGGGTTGTTTTCCAGTTCAGAGAGGCACTGCAGACAGGGCTGCTTTGAAAGCATGTCAAAAAGTATTAGAACGCGGAGAGCCACTTGTAATGTTCCCCGAAGGTACACGTCAGTATGGTCCTGTAATTGAAAAAGAGAAAATGCATTCAGGTCCTGCTTTTGTGGCTGCTAGAGCAGGCGTTCCATTAATACCTTTAGGAATTGCAGGGACAGACAAGGCTATGCCACAAGGCGCCCGTTTGATTCGACCATCAAAAGTGTTTCTAGTGGTAGGGGAACCTGTTGTACCACCTAGATTCGAGGGCCGTGTCCCCAGACAAGCTGTTGAAGATCTAACCGAGAAGTTAAGAAATTCTTTACAAGAAGCTTACGATCAGGCTCAGACCCTTTTGGGTAACAAATCTTAGTTTGGAACAGCCGAAAGGTTGAGACTGTAAAGAACATCTGAGGCTCCGATTTCCTTGTCGGTAAAATTAATGCTTTGCGATGGCGCAGCAAAACCTAATTTTGCAAAATTATCAATAGCCCCGAGCAAATTTCTTATGTTCCTAGGAGGAGGAAAATACTCATCCTCTTGGGTGTGTTTGATGTTATGAACCCCATCACTGGGATTCAAAGTTTTAATTACTTCGGCTACAACCTCATCCGGAGCGGAAGCGCCAGCTGTTACACCCACAACTCCACAAAGGTCTTTTGGAAGCTCCTGTGCCTTATTGATCCAAATTACTTTTTCGCATCCTGCTTCTTCAGCTAATTTAACCAAAGCTCGTGTATTGGAACTATTTCTTGAACCTATTACAACAACTGAATCACAGTGCCCGACCAGATCAAGTAATGCAGCTTGTCTATTGGTTGTAGCGAAACACAGGTCGCTTCTTCCAGGCGACCAAAGGTCAGGCCAACGTTCCTCAGCAGCAGAGACGACTCCTTCCCAGTCACGGTGGCTTAGAGTCGTTTGAGCTAGCAAAGCGACCTTATTTCCAAGATCTGGAAGTGAATCAACATCACTAGCATTTTCAACACGGTGAATTGATTCAGGAGAGACAGCGATAGTGCCTTCAGCCTCTTCATGGCCTGCATGTCCCACATACACGATCTGAAAGTCTTTCTTCGAACGGATTTTTACTTCGTGATGAACTTTGGTCACTAAGGGGCAAACCGCATCCACCATATAACTAGAAACGTCATCAGCTTTTTGTACCACTTCTGGAGCTGAACCATGGGCTGAGAGCATCAGGGGAGAACCCTCTGGGACATCTTCTATGTCGTCTACAAAAACAACACCGAGCTTCTCGAAACGTTCCACTATTAGCTTGTTATGGACAATTTCGTGGTAGCAGTAAACAGGTTCATCAAAAGCCTTAACCATCCAAGTCAGAGCCTTGATGGCCATTTCCACACCAGCGCAAAAACCCCGCGGTTCAGCTAAAAGAACACGTTTAACCTTCATAAGATAACTTTACTTTGTCCGGTCAGGTCTTAGATAGTCTTGTAGTTATGTCAGCTCCAACAATTGTTTCAGTTTTACCTAATTCACCAGCTGAACAACACGGAATAAAAGGGGGAGAGCAGATACTCTCCATAAACGGATGCATCCCACGTGATGTAATCGAGTACCAATTATTGATTGATGAACCGCAAGTCACTCTCGAAATTGATTCAGGTGGCATACGAAGCGAAGTAGAAATTTTTAGGAAAACGGACACTCCTCTAGGAATTGAAGTTGATGGCGCACTTTTTGATCGTGTGCGAACATGCGACAATCATTGCGAATTCTGTTTTATCTACCAACTCCCGCCCGGCTTAAGAAAAAGTCTTTATTTAAAAGATGATGATTACCGACTTTCATTTTTATACGGAAATTTTACGACATTAACAAGATTCACTGAATCGGACCTTGAAAGAGTTTTAGTTGAAGGTTTATCACCCCTCTATGTGAGTATTCATTCAACTGATCCTCATAAACGTTCAGAGATGTTGCGTAATCGAAGAGGCGCTACGAGTCTGAGGTGGCTTAGTGAACTTCTTGACAATGAAGTCACTGTTCACGGCCAGGTAGTTGTATGCCCAGGAGTTAATGATGGTTACTGGCTCGAGGACACTCTGGCTGGAGTGGCTGAAAAATACTCAGAATTGGCAAGCTTGTGTGTGGTTCCCTTAGGTGTCAGCAAGTACACGAATGAACCGAGAATGCGTCCTCATACAAAAGAAGAGGCTAATGAAGTCATTGATTGCGTTGAGTCGTGGCAAGATTTTTTCCTCGAGAATCTAGGACGCCACCTTGTTTACGCTGCAGATGAATATTATTTAGCGGCTCGAAGAGATTTTCCATCAGCGGAAACCTATGGAGATTTTGAAATGTATGAAGACGGAATCGGGATGGCGAGGGCCTTTGAGCTCGAATTTTTTAACGATAATTTCAAACGTGATAAACCATCTGGGTTTTTTGCTTCCGTGGAAGGAGCGCCGCCCTTAGGCTTTCGAGCACCTAGATCAGATACGAGCGTAGAAGATGAGAGTGTAAATGAAGTTTCTAAAACTTCAATCGCTGTCCTGACGGGCGAATTAGGGGCCGAGGCAATCAGGCCCTTGATCGAAAGTTTAGACAGAGAAGACGTGCGAATAGTTCCAGTCGAAAATAACTTTTTTGGGGGAAATGTCGGAGTTACCGGATTGATGGTCGGCGAAGATCTTATTCGAGTGTTGGCAAAAGAGCCTGAAGAGGATCGATATTTATTGCCTGATGTTTGTTTGAGCGGAGGGCGATTTTTAGACGGTACGACACCCTCCGATCTTCCCCGAAAAGTTGAAATAATCCCAACAGATGGCGCTGCACTTAAAGATGCGCTCATCGCGAATAGGTAATAGCCATGCTTCCAACAGTGGCAATAGTCGGTAGACCAAACGTAGGAAAGTCAACGCTCCTCAACAGAATTCTAGGAAGAAGAGAAGCGATAGTAGAAGAACGCCCCGGAGTCACAAGAGACCGAAAGGAAGTAGTTGCTTCTTGGTCAGGTAAAGAATTCACGCTCATTGACACGGGCGGGTGGATGGCGACAGGAAGTACTCTTGACGAAAAAGTTAGCGATCAGAGCGAAAAAGCAATAAAGGAAGCCGACGCGATTTTATTTGTTGTCGACGTAACAGTTGGAGTGACAGATGATGACGCTCAAATAGCTTCTCTTTTACGCTCAAAACAAGAAACAGTAGTGGTGGTAGCAAACAAAGTTGATAACAAAAATCTCGAAACAGAAGTATGGGACTTGTTGTCACTAGGTTTAGGAGAACCTCTACCAGTAAGTGCCCTGCATGGGAAAGGCACAGGGGATCTTTTAGAAGTCCTGGTAGATAAATTGCCTGCAGTGGAAGAGGAAGATCCGGAAGAAGGCAATGAGCAAGAAGAGAAAATTATTGGAGTTACTTTGGTTGGCAGACCTAACGTTGGGAAGTCGACTCTTTTTAACAGGCTCATAGGTGAAAATAGGTCCGTTGTTCATGACATGCCGGGGACAACAAGAGACACGATCGATACAGTTGTGGAAACTGAAAATGGTCCTGTCAGATTTATTGACACTGCTGGTATGAGAAGAAAGGCACGTGTTGATGAAAGTACAGAGTACTACTCGCTCGTGAGAGCGCTCCAAGCAGTAGACACTGCTGACGTTTCTTTGCTGATTATTGACTCAACTGAGGGAATCACACACCAGGATCAAAGATTGGCCGAAAGGGTAGATGCAGCAGGATGCCCAATTTTAGTTTTATTAAACAAATGGGACTTATGTGACGCGGAAGCGCGAGAAGATATTCTTGGACAAGTAGGAGATCGGCTGCATTTCATAGGACAAGCACCTGTAATTAGGATCAGCGCACTGAGTGGGAGAAATGTCGGACGTCTTTGGCCTGCACTTGCAGAAAGCGTCATGGAATATCAGACTCGTATTCCGACTAGAAGAGTTAATGAAGTCGTTAGGGCCGCTCAAGCAGCCCACCCGGCGCCAGGCGGTGTAAGGGTTTTGTATGCAACCCAAGGAGCTACCGATCCGCCTACTTTCACGTTGTTTGCAAATCGAGAAGTCCCAAAAACGTGGTTACGATACTTAGAGAGAAAAATCAGGGAAGACCTTAATTTAGGCGCAACAGCTATAAAACTAAGAGTCCGTAGACGCTCAGAGTAGTAAAAAAAACGCTTTAAGTAATAAATTAATGAAATCTTATAAAAAACTGATGTAGTTATTCGGGGAGTATCATAATGTTTGAGATGCGGACCCCAGTGCTAACTGCCCTTGGAATTGTTTGTCTAGCTGCGACGCTGGCTTGGATAAGGTCAGCTCAGCAACGTTACAGAGTGGTTCAAAAAGTCGACAGCGACGAAGCACCTGACTCCCATACGTTGGCTTGGACTACTTTTCGAAAAGAGATTCATTCAGCGAGCCTTTATGGATTGCTTTCTTTAGCTTCTTTTGTGACGGCATTCAGAGAAACTTCCGATGCAGCAGTAATTTATGTTTTAGTAGCGATACCAGCTTTAGTGTCAACCTACTGGGCTAGGAATGCAGTTCGAGAAGCCCGAATGGCACGCAAAAGTTTTGATATGGAACGCAGAGCACAAGAAGCCCTTGACCAGCAGGAGCTGGCACCTAAGGCATGGGCAGCACGTTTAGCACCAGAGGAACTCCCAGAATTTAGTGGTTTTGATGTTGGGCGTGTATACCAGGCAGGAACTGGTCTGATGGCGGGAGACTTCTTCGATGTTTTCCAAGCTTCCCCCACCCGATTAGCGGCAGTAATTGGAGATGTATCAGGTCAAGGTATTGAATCTTCGATAACCGCATTTCAGGCAAAATACCTTTTAAGAACTTTTTTGCGACAATTCCGTGACCCAGCTCAAGCACTTGAAGAACTCAATCATCAGATGGTTTCTGTTGAACGTACAGAAGAGTTCATTTCACTTGTTGTAATAGTTTTTGATACCGAAGCTGAAACTTTAAGATATGCATCTGCCGGTCACCCGGCTGCGTTCCTTTGGCACGAACGTGAAGTTAGACCACTGAGATCAACCGGACCCTTGTTGATGCTTGATCCCCATGGACATTTTTTCAGCAGGGAGATCCCTTTATCGCGTGATGATATGGCGGTTATGTATACAGATGGTTTAGTTGAAGCGCGACGCGGAGACGAACAATTTGGTGAAGACCGAATTGGAGACGCTATTAGACGAAACCCCGGAATTTCCCCCGACGTCTTCTGCAAGCAACTACTAGATGCAGCGAACGACTTCAATCAGGGAATCCTCGCTGATGATGTAGCCATTTTGGCAATACGAAAAGATTAAAAACAAAAAATGCCATGGTGTCTTTCATGCGACAAATACCTATCACCTAATTCTGTTTCTGTCGTAGGTACTTGTTCTTCCTGCGGTAATCGAGTTGTTGAAGGCGATGATAAAGAAGTCAAATCACAGAAGATTCCTTGGCATTTTTGGGTTTTCGTCAGTGCCGCGATGATTTATCTTGGATGGCGACTTATAGAAGGTTTGTGGGTTCTATTTACTTAGGTGATTTTCCGAAAATCCTAGTGACTGTTTCGAGACTTTATAAAACCGTTAGAGTTCGTTTCGGCGGGCTGTGGCGCAGCTTGGTTAGCGCGTCGGTCTGGGGGACCGAAGGTCGGAGGTTCAAATCCTCTCAGCCCGACTAGAAAACCGGATTATTTCTCTTTGAGCTGGTGGTGGTCGCCTTCAGGGTTGTCATCACATTCGTAGTTGTCGTCTTCGTCAACAAGGACGCCGTCTTTGCTTGAAAGCTGTTTGTTGCAGTGTTCACAACGGTTTCGTTTACGTCCGAGTATCAAAAATCCCAGGATTGACCCTGCTAGGAAGCCGGTGATTCTCTTCCACATAAGTTGACCAGCTGAAGTCAGCCCCAGTCCGGCTACGGCTGCGAGACCAGCCAGAGCACCGATCAGCCCGACTGTAG
>Ga0208261_1000217_pt1 | contig 24558 bp, 24 predicted proteins | sample Knorr_S7_td_DCM__FD_185595 | JGI IMG/M metagenome (GOLD analysis project Ga0208261, IMG submission 185595) | Marine microbial communities from Southern Atlantic Ocean transect - Knorr_S7_td_DCM_ad_131m_LV_B (SPAdes) (version 3) | ecosystem: Environmental > Aquatic > Marine > Oceanic | place...
TTTTATGAAATCATATGCGCAGGATCTGAATGGATTGATAAAAATATTTTTGATGGAATAAATGTTGGTCTATCTAAACTTGTTGGTCGATTGAGTTTAAGTTCGTTGAAACTACAAGATGGACAAATTCATACTTATAGCTTAGCTATGGTTGTTACTGGTGTTATTTCAGTATTTATTTTAGTAATTTTAGGTTGATATAAATGTTTAATTTTATTCTTACAATAACAGTCTTTCTTCCTGCTTTTGCAGCTTTGTTATTGTTATTTCTTAAGGATAGAAAACAGGTTGTCCAATTATCCATACTTTCTTCAATAGTGACGTTTGTCTTAACTGTTGCCTTATTTATTCTTTACGATAAAGACAAAGGTGGAATCCAATTTATAGATCATCTAAATTGGATTGATTCAGTAAATATTAAATCATCTTATTTACTTGGTTTAGATGGCCTTTCTGCACCATTAGTTTTATTAACAGGATTATTGGGTATGGTTGCTTGTATGTCTTCCTGGAGAATAAGTCATAGGTACAAAGAATACTTTATTTGGCTGTTGTTATTGGAAACTAGTGTTTTAGGAGTATTCACATCATTAGATTTATTACTTTTCTTTATATTTTTTGAATTTGAATTGATACCGATGTACATGTTGATTGGTATTTGGGGTTCAGGTAGAAAAGAGTACTCTGCAACAAAGTTTGTTATTTTTACTTTGGCAGGAGGAGCATTTATGCTTATTGGAATTCTTGCATTATTTGCCAGTGATTCTGTTAGTACACTTGCAATGGTTTCAATTCCAGAAATTGGTGTTCAAGGTATTCCAGACTTAATTGCAGGAAAAGACTTAATAATTCCTGCATCATTTATTTTTGCATTTTTCTTTATTGCATTTGCAGTGAAACTCCCCCTTTGGCCTCTTCATAACTGGTTGCCTGACGCTCATACAGATGCTCCAACAGCAGTTTCTATAATGCTTGCAGGGGTGCTGTTGAAAATGGCTGGTTATGGATTATTTAGAATTAATCTTGGTTTTTTTCAAGAAACCCAAGGATTTACTATTTTTAGTGTAACCGAGCTTTTGGCACTTTTAGGAACTATTTCTATAATTTATGGTGCAATAGTGACTCTTAGACAAACTGATCTTAAGAGGTTAATTGCATATTCATCAATAAGTCATATGGGCTATGTTTTACTAGGATTCTCAGCTATAAGTAAGTCTGGTGAATTTTCTTTATATTCTCTAAATGGAGCTGCAATGCAAATGTTTACTCATGGAACTATAACAGGACTTTCATTCCTAGCCGTTGGCCTTATTTATGATAGAACTCATACTAGAGATATTAATAAACTAGGAGCGATTGCAAATAAAATGCCAATGGTTTCTTTATTTTTTGTGATTTCAGGATTAGCGTCCTTAGGATTACCAGGTTTTTCAGGATTTGTTTCAGAAATTATGATCTTCTTAGGAAGTTATAAAGTTTTTCCTGCTTATACAATAATTTCTGCTTTTGGAGTAGTCTTAGCTGCAGGTTATATTCTTTGGATGGTTCAAAGATCTATGTTTGGTTCTAATAATTTAGAAAAGGATGATAAAACTTATAAATATGACGAATTATCTGATGCAAATTTTTATGATATTTTACCTGCTTTCTTAATAACAGTGCCAATTATATTAATAGGTATAATTCCAAGTATTTTTATTACTTTTTTTGATATGGGAATAAAGGAGATTCTAAGATAATGCAATTTCAAGAATTAACATATTTACTCTCTCCGATAATATTAATTATTACTGCATTATTTGTTTTAATAATAGATTTTTTTACAAATAGAAAATCTGTTCTTATGATTTACACGCTATTTGGAATATTTATTTCAGCTCTAATATTGGTGATTCAATTTATAAATTTTGATTCCAATAAAAATATTTTTTTTGATACTTTAGTATTTGATAAATTATATATCTTTATGGCTCTATTTCTAATAATTTTAACCTTCGTGATTTTGTTAGCATTTTATGATTACATAATAAATCAAATAACTTTTAGATCAGAATTTATTTCCTTGCTACTTTTATCTTTGGTTGGTTCTTTACTAGTGATTATGTCTATTGATTTTATTACCTTATATTTATCTCTTGAACTAGCTTCTTTACCAATAATTTCACTTGTTGCATTTGGTAGAGGAAAATTTAGCCTTGAAGCGGCATTTAAATATTTAATATTGGCATCATTATCTACTGGAATATTCTTGATGGGAGTTGCTTATATTTATGGAATTACGGGATCTATTGATATTGTCAATATAAATATTTCTTATATAAATCCTGCTTTAATATTAGGACTTGTATTTTTGTTTATGGGTATAGCTTTCAAGCTATCAATCGCTCCTTGGCATATGTGGACACCAGATACTTATCAAGGGTCTCCAATGCCAATAGTTACTTATCTATCAACAGTTTCTAAGGTAGCAGGATTTGTTTTGATTATGAGAATTTTCCTAGAAATTTTTTCAGTAAATTTTGATTCTTACAATTTTATAATTTTTCTATCTTTAGTAGCATTTTTATCAATGACTATAGGTAATTTTGGGGCAATCTTTCAAAAAGACTTAAAGAGACTATTTGCTTACTCTACAGTTGCACATGCAGGTTATATGTTAGTTGGTGTTATAGCTCTAATTTCTACTTCATCAGCAGGATCAACAACATTATTTTATGTAATAGGTTATGCAATTACTAATCTAACTGTATTTTTCTGTTTACAACATATTATAAATTTAACTCAAAGTTCTTCTATTGATAGCCTCAAGGGTTTATTCCACACTTATCCATTGGTATCAATAATGTTGACAGTTTCAATATTAAGTCTTTTAGGAATACCAGCTACAGTAGGATTTATGGGTAAAGTTTTAGTTTTTAGTTCAGCTGTAGATAATGGATTAGCTTGGTTGGCTATCGTAGGTGTTATTAATTCATTTATTTCTGCTTACTACTATCTTGGTATTCTTAGGAATATTTTTATGTCTAGTGAAAAATTTGAACAAAAGTCTAATAGCAATAATAACTATATTTTAGTAGCATCATTATCATCATTGATAGTTTTAGTACTGGGAATTTTCCCCGATGCATTACTATCTGTAATTGATGATGTTATGTCTGCTATTTAGAAGAGGTTAGTAGTGATATATAAAAATATCTGTTCAGTAATTAATCCTGATTCGCAGGAAGCAATAAATTTGTGCGATCAAATTGAATCAAAATTTTCAAGCGTATCTTGGCAAAAAGTTAATGATTTTAAGTTTGATAAGGTTGAAGATATTGATTTAGTTATTGCCATAGGAGGAGACGGTACTCTACTGAGAGCTGTTTCTTTGGCGGTAAAATATGATGTACCTGTTTTAGGAATCAATATGGGGACCGTAGGATTTATGACAGATATTGAGGGAGATAAAGCATTATCAGAATTAGAAGAATATTTAAATGGAGTAAGAATAGAAGAAAGATCAATGCTAGAAATTGAGTTCAATAATTCTGGCAATAAAAATTCTTATATAGCTCTCAATGATATCGTAATTGCAAGAGGTTCTTCGATATCAATGATAGAAACAATTACTGAAATTGATAATGTTCATTTAGCAACCTATAGGGGAGATGGAATTGTTATATCAACTGCTACAGGCTCTACAGGATACGCCTTAGCACTAGGAGGTCCTGTGCTTGATCCTAAATCAAGTGACTACTTTATAAAACCTATTGCAACTCATATGAGTCAATTTGGAGGAGCAATTGTAAACTCTGACTCAGTTTGTAAAATAACTGTTTCTACCCGTAAAGATGCTCAAATTAGCATTGATGGTTTTATAGAACATAAAATAGATAATAATGATGATTTCTTGATAAAAATTTCAGATACCAAAGCTAAATTTCTAAGAAAAAACCCATCTAGTTATTATTGGGGAACTATTACAGAAAAACTTGGTATTCGAAAAGGAAATTATATTTCAAAGAATTAATAATATGGACTCAAAATTAGTTTACAATGCTGACTCTTTACAGATAAGAAGAGACACATATGAAATGTCCAATAAATCAATCATAAATAAGGATTTTGTTGATCATCCTGGATCAGTGTTGATAATAGGATTAAGAGGAAAAAAAATTTTATTTGTTAGACAATGGAGACAACCAGTAAAGACTTACACATTAGAACTTCCTTGCGGAACTTTAAAAAAATCAGAGAATTCTAACGCTGGTGCCGATAGAGAATTCAGAGAAGAGACTGGTTTTTCAGCCAAAGAATATAAATCCTTTGGAAAGTTTTATGTAGCTCCTGGTTACAGCAATGAAGTTACTGAGTATTTTATAGCTGATAAAATTTTTGAATCTCCTCTTGATCAGGATGAGGATGAGGATATTACATTGGAAGAGTATACATTAGAAGAGTCATTTGAATTGATAAAAGATAACAAAATTATAGATCAAGGTACAATTACAGCTCTAAATATCTATAAATCAATAATATAATTTTTTTAAGGAGAGTTTTTTATGTATGATCACGATTTATTAATAGTGGGAGCAGGTCTAGCTGGCTTGCGATGTGCTGTAGAAGCACAAAGATTAGGATTGGACGTTGCTGTCATAACTAAAGTTCATCCTGTCAGAAGTCACTCAAATGCTGCTCAGGGGGGAATTAATGCTCCACTGACAGATAGAGGAGATGATTGGAAGGGACATGCTTTAGACACAATTAAAGGAAGCGATTATCTAGCCGATCAAGATGCTGTTGAAATTATGAGTCAAGAAGCTGGTGAAGCTGTTCTTGAACTTGAAAGAATGGGAGTTATTTTTTCAAGAGGAGATGATGGTAAATTAGGAACTCGAAGGTTTGGGGGGCAAAAAGTAGCTAGAACATTTTTTGTGGGAGCTATTACCGGTTCAGCTTTACTCCATGTATTATATGAACAATCTCTAAAATTAGGACTTACTGTTTATGAAGAATGGTTTGTAACATCACTGATAAAGCATGAAGGTGCTGTCAAGGGAGTCGTAGCTCTTGATCTAAAAACAGGAGAACTTGAATCAATTACTGCTAAATCTGTTGTTATCGCAGCTGGTGGTGCAGGGCGAGTATTTGAACCTTCAACCAATGCATTAATATGTACAGGCGATGGTCTATCTTTAGCATGGAATAATGGTGCTGGATTGATGGATATGGAAATGATTCAATATCATCCTACAACGTTGGCTAGAACTGGTATTTTATTATCTGAAGCTGCAAGAGGAGAGGGTGCTTACCTACTGAATTCAGAAGGTGACAGATTTATGGAAAAATATGCACCTGACTATATGGAATTAGCCTCAAGAGATGTTGTTTCAAGGGCTGAACAAACTGAGATTAATGAAGGAAGAGGCATTGATGGTAATGTACTTCTTGATTTGAGGCATCTTGGTAAAGAATTTATTGAAACTAGATTAGGTTATCTACAAGAAGTTTCTGTCGAATTTCTGGGTATAGATATGTCAGAAAAACCAGTTCCTATAAGACCTGGAATGCACTACATTATGGGTGGAATAAAAACTGATGTAGATGGCGAGACAGGTGTCCCGGGCTTATATGCAGCGGGTGAATGTGCAAATGTAAGTGTTCATGGAGCTAACAGATTAGGTGCCAATTCTCTATTGGATACAGTTGTTTTTGGAAGAAGATCTGCTGAAAAAGCATCCGACTATGTGAAAACAGTTTCAAATGAAGAGATTCCTACAAAATCATATGTCGAAAAAGATCTTAAGAGAATTAAAAATATAATGAATTCAGATGGTAACCTCAGAGTTTCTGAAGTAAGAAATGAAATGGCTGAAGCTATGACAAAAGGAATTGGTGTATTTAGAGATCAAAAATCTATGGAATATGCTAAGTCAGTTGTTGATCAAACTAAAATTAAGTATAGAGATTCTATAAAGATTGATAATAAAGGAAAAGTATATAATACTGATTTACTATTCGCTTTAGAACTTGGAAACATGATTGATTGCGCTGAATCTATAGTTCATGGAGCTCTAACTAGAAAAGAGAGCAGGGGAGCTCATTTCAGAACAGACTTAACCGACAGAAATGATAAAGATTGGCTAAAACATACATTGGTTTATAAAGACCTTGAAGGAGAAATATCAATTAAAACCCCTGACGTAACTATTACTCAATGGCAACCAGTGGAAAGAGTCTATTAGGAGAGATTATGATAGTAACTTTAAATGTAAAAAGATATGATCCGGAAAAATCTAAAGATAACACTTGGTACCAAGAGTACAAAATGGATATCCACCAGTCTTCAACTGTTTTAGATGCTCTAATTCATGTAAGAGAAGAAATAGATGGAACTCTTGGACTTAGATGTGCTTGCAGAGCTTCAATATGTGGATCATGTGGAATGAGAGTCAATGGACAGGCAAAATTGGTATGTAAAACTAGAGTAGAAGAATTATCTCCAGATGGAGAAACTCTTCTTGTAGAGCCAATGGGTAATCAACCAGTTATAAAGGATCTTGTAGTAGACATAAGTTCATTCTTCGCAAAAATGGAGCAAGTAACTCCATTTCTTCAACCCGACAAACTTCCTGAGTCAGGAGAATTTATTGCATCTAATGATTCTATGGAAAAATTATTGACTGAAATGAACTGTATAATGTGTGGATTGTGTGTATCTGACTGTACAGTATTAGAAGTTGATAATACTTTTATTGGTCCTGCAGCTTTAGCCAAAGCTTCAAGATTTGTTTATGATCCAAGAGATGATAAAACATCTGAAAGGCTCAATTATCTAAATGATGAGAGTGGTGGTATTTGGGATTGTACAAGATGTATGCAATGTGTTGAAGTATGTCCTAAAGGAGTAAGCCCAATGGATAGAATTATGGACCTTAGGGAGTCTGCAATTGAATTTGGAGCAAAAAAAACTCATGGTTATCATCATACTAATTCTTTCGAAAAATCAGTTACCGCTAATGGTAGACTAGATGAAAGTAGATTAGCTTTAGAATCAGCAGGAATATTCAATATCTTTAGATTATTAGATTTAGTACCTGTCGGATTAAGAGCATTAATTAGAGGAAAACTTCCACCATTATTTCCTCATAAAGCTAAAGATAATAAAAAGATTAAGGAACTGGCTAAAGCCATTAAGGAGAAAGAGTAATGAAATATGCATTTTATCCAGGATGTGTTGCTAGAGGAGGAACTCCAGAGTTGCTATCTTCATCTATGGCTGTTTTAGACAAACTTGGTATTGAATTAGAAGAACTAACTAAAGCAGGATGTACAGGTGCAGGTGTTCTTCAAGAAAAAAATCCATTATTAGGAGATACAATTAATGTCAGAACTTTGGCTATGGCTGAAGAATTAGGCCTAAATATTATGACCCTGTGCTCAACTTGCCAAGGGGTCCTTAGTCAAGCTAATCTTAAAGTGAAAAAAGATAAGGAATACTTAGACGAAATAAATGCCTTAATAAAAGATGAAGGCTATGAATATAAAGGAACAACTGAGGTAAAGCATCTTTTATGGATATTGGTAGAAGATTATGGCTTAGATAAATTAGAATCTCATTTTACAACAAAACTATCTGATCTAAAATTCGCTCCATTTTATGGATGTTATATGGTTAGACCATCTGAAGCACTAGGATTTAATGAAAGACCAGAAAGAAAGATGTATCTTGAACAGGTTATTGAATCTTGTGGGGCTGAGGCTATTGATTTTCCAGGCAAATTTTCTTGTTGCGGATTTCCAATACTCTTTATCAATCAAAAGAACTCACTAAAAATGGTTTCCAATAATACTGGTTCAGCAAAAGACCTAGGTGCAGATGCTATGGTTACTCCATGTCCATTATGTCACCTAAACCTTGATGGTTATCAAGGAAAAGCTAGAAGTAATAATAGAGGTGATAAGGCTGATTTACCAATAATACATATGCCTCAAATGATTGCTCTTGCCATGGGAATTGAGAAAAAAGACATTGGATTAAATAGACATATTGTTTCAGCTAAAGAAGTATTAAATAAAGTCTAAATTTCTTTATAAATAAAACTAAACTATCTATAAAAACTTACATCTTTCTTTTGCATTTTTAACATTAGCTATAAATTTGACTCTATGCAATTTAGTACTTTTTAATATGAATTATTTTAGAGGTAATGTATTAGCTGTTTTTTTTCATAATATCTAACAGTTCAATTACTGAATCAACAGATTTAGAAAGAGCTGAATGTTCATCTTTATTTAAGTCAACTTCGATCACTTTTTCTATACCATTTGCCCCAAGCTTAACAGGTACTCCTGCATAAACATCATTAAATCCATATTCTCCACTTAATAACGCTGCACATGGTAGTATCTGTTGTTTATCTAATAAGATTGCTTCAACCATTTGAACAATTGAAGCTGATGGTGCATAGAATGCAGATCCTGTTTTCAGTAGAGCAACAATTTCAGCTCCACCATCTCTAGTTCTTTGAACTATTGATGCTAATTTATTTTTTTCAATCATATCCTCAACAGGAACACCACCTACATTTGTTGCTCCTATAACAGGAACCATAGTATCTCCATGCCCTCCAAGAACATATGCGTTCACACTTTCAACAGAAACATTAAGTTCTTCTGCAATGAAAGTACTAAATCTAGCAGTATCTAAAATACCAGCCATTCCAATAACTCTTTTAGAGTCAAATCCACTTATATTGTAAGCATGCTGAACCATCGCATCTAGTGGGTTAGAAACTACAATAATTATAGAATTTGGAGAGTGTTTTACGACTTCTTCTGTAACACTACCTACGATTTTCATATTAGTAAGAAGAAGGTCATCTCTACTCATTCCAGGTTTTCTTGCAATTCCTGCAGTAATAACAACTACATCTGAGTTAGCAGTTTCTTCGTATCCATTTGAACCTGTTATTTTACTATCAGTTCCTAAAACTGGACCTGATTCCAATATATCCAATGCTTTACCTTGTGGCATATCCTCAACTACATCAACCAATACTACATCAGCATATTTTTTTTCAAAAATTCTTTGTGCTGTTGTTGCTCCTACGTTTCCTGCTCCTATAACTGATACTTTAAATTTCATCATTTTCCTCCAATTATTTTTTTTATTTCCCCCAAGGAGTAATCGCTTTTTTTAAAGATTCATATCCCTGTATGAATCCAGGTCGATCTCCACTATAAACTTCATCAAATGTTTCTAATGCACTATCTAACCATGCATGTAGTTCCTTATTATCAGGATTAGCATCAATGTATGCATCTCTAATTAGTACAAAATGTATTCTTGGATCATATGGTTGTTTAGTTCCTCCAACCCATTCATCTCCATCTAATAATCTTAATAACATTGCATCTGCAGAACCTAGTGTTTGCTCATGAATAGGAGGCCCAGACATTCTATGCATAACTGAAGTCATATCTCTACCATTACCGGTGGTGTAACCCATATCTGACCAAATATTCCTCATATCAACATCTTGTCCTAAATGTTTTGCAACTTTCCCCCCGAATGCTCTTAGAGGATCTGAAATATCAGCCAGTAGATCAGTTAATCTGTCTCCGTCTAAATCTGTTGAAAGGACAATAGTTTCTTGTTGCTCAATAATATCCCACACTAGAAGACCATAATTTGTATCAGAGATATGTTGCTCTATTCTTCCTGACCAATTTTCCATTCCATCTTTGAAATTTGGAGGTAAAATTTTTATTATCTTATCGATTCTTTCTTTATGTTCCTCATAGGGATCAACTGCATATTTTCTTCCAACTTCAAATTTAGTTCCCTGTAAAAGCCAAGAATGAAGTCCAGCATTAATCCCATCTTCCATTGCTTGTGTAGGTTTTGTTGCGACTCTACCAATTGAGCCAGTGTCGTTAACTAATTGTAAGAATAATCTATTAGCATATGCCATTTGAACAGCTGGAGTATTCATTTCAGAATGAACTATTCCTTCATCGTTAACTCCAAATTTCTCTTTATCTTGGGAGTAAGGAAGGCATGGCATTGATCTTACCACAGTTATCGGCCCATATGGTCTGACATTACAATATACACCAGCCTGAGTTCTTAATGGTGCATTTCCAGATTTACCCATAACAACAACTTTCTTACCCCCTCCATCATCAACATATGCATCACCTGCAGTCGACCACTTGATAGAGGTACATGGCATATTTCCAAACCAAGCAAGCGCTTCAAGTTTAGTATCATGTCTGTATTGAGACCACATTGGGACACCATAATAAGGTAGCCCAAGTATGTCTATAGCAGCAATTGTTCCTAAAAGTGCATATGCATCAGTTAAAGAATGAGCAACAGGATTAATTTTCCCGTCATGATTTCCGCCTTGCCAAACAACAGCATCTGGATATCCGTCAGGTTTTATATTAGCTTTTTCAAAAATATTTGATAACTCATTAAATAAATTACCATTGGCTTCAGTTTTAGCTATATTCAGTAAGTCGATCATTTTTTTCTCCTTATAAAGGTATATTACCGTGTTTTTTTGGGGGATTCTCTAAATATTTTTTGCTGAAAATTTCTAAAGCATTAGCAATTTTTTTTCTTGATTGTGCTGGATCTATAACATCATCTATATAGCCTCTAGAGGCAGCAATATATGGAGTTGAAAATTTCTCTTTATACTCAGAAATCAATTTTTCTCTTGTTGCTTCAGGGTCATTAGACTCTGAAATTTCTTTTCTAGATATTACATTTACAGCACCTTCTGGCCCCATTACAGCAATTTCAGCTGTTGGCCAAGCAAGATTTAAATCAGATCTTAATTCTTTAGAATTCATAACAATATAAGCTCCACCGTAAGCTTTTCTCAAAATAACAGAAATTTTAGGAACAGTTGCTTCAGCGTAAGCATAAATTAATTTTGCTCCATGTCTTATAATTCCTTGATGTTCTTGATTTACACCTGGCATAAATCCTGGAACATCCACTAAAGTAACAATAGGAATATTATACGCATCACAAAATCTGACAAATCTTGCAGCTTTGTCAGATGCATTTATATCCAGCATTCCTGCCATATGGGCAGGTTGATTAGCTACTATCCCGACACTTGAGCCTCTAATTCTTCCAAATCCTATAACAATATTTTGAGCATAGTTAGATTGTATTTCAAAGAAATCTTTGTCATCAATTATGTTATCTATTACATCTATAACATCGTAAGGTTCAGTAGATTTTTCAGGGATAATTGTTCGTAATATTTCACCATTTGGATCACTTGAATTACCATCAATTTTTTTTGCATTTTCAAGATTATTTTGAGGTAAAAAACTTAAGAGTTTTTTTACTGCATTTATACACTGAGATTCGTCATCATATACGAAATGAGCTACACCGGATTTTGTAGCATGAGGCACTGATCCTCCTAAGTCTTCGTGACTTATTTCTTCTCCAGTTACAGACTTTACAACATCAGGTCCTGTTATATACATTTGACCGATATCTTTTACCATAAAAATAAAATCAGTTATAGCAGGGGAGTAAACTGCTCCACCAGCTGAAGGACCCACGATTACGGTTATTTGAGGAATAACACCTGAATACATTGTATTTCTTACAAATACCTCTCCATATCCTGCTAAAGAATCAACACCTTCTTGAATTCTTGCTCCTCCAGAGTCATTGAAACCAATGATAGGAGCCCCGTTTTTTGAAGCCATATCCATGATTTTTGCTATTTTTTTACCAGCAACCAACGATAATGAACCTCCTAAAACAGTAAAATCCTGAGCATAAGCAAAAGTTTGTCTACCGTTAACAAACCCATATGCTGTAACTACTGAATCTCCATCGTAAACACTTTTATCTAAACCTAAATCTTTAGATTGATGCTGAACAAAAATATCAACCTCTTCATAGTCAGAATTATCAAAAAATAGTGCTAATCTTTCCCGTGCAGTTAGTTTCCCTTTTTTCTTTTGAGATTCTATTCTTCTATCTCCACCACCTTTTTGAGCATTTTCTCTTTTAGAATTGAGTTGCTCAATAAGATTTTTATTTTCATTATTATCAGGCAATTAGGTAACCTTATTATTAATTCATAAATATTATTTTCAGACTTAATAATAAATATGAAATATAATAATTCATAGAACTAAATGCCCAATAAAACAGACTTCTTATGAATAAATTATCCCTAAATACTAAAAGTTTATTAATTATGGGAATAATAAATGCAACTCCTGATTCTTTTTCAGGTGACGGTATATTCAAAAATAATAAATTCTCTTTAGAAAAAGAATTAGAAAACATGCTTGAACAGTCTGTGGATATTATTGATGTTGGAGGCGAATCAACTAGACCTCCTTCGGTTTATGAAAATGTTAAAGAAGTGACTGAAAATGAAGAACTCGACAGAGTTTTACCAATCATTGAATTTATAAAGAAAAATTTTCCTCTTTATATATCTATTGATACAAAAAAACCTTTAGTTGCAAAAGAAGCTGTAAAATTAGGAGTTTCTATAGTAAATGATATTTCTATGTTTGAAGATGAATCAATCTTAGAATCAATCTGTGAAAATAATATATTTTATGTATTAAATCACTTTAGAAAGAATAAAAACCATAAAAACATTATTCCTGAAATTATTGATGACTTATCAAGCAAGATTGATTCTATACTAGAAAAAGGCTTTAAAAGAGAAAATATAATCTTAGATCCTGGAATTGGATTTGGTAAAAAATTTGATCAATCAAAAGATGCTTTATCAAATATAGATATTATTAAGAGATCTTTTAATTTACCAATAATGATTGGACCGTCCAGGAAATCATTTATCGGATATTATACTGACAAAGAAGTTGATGATAGAATTTTTGGAACTGCTGCTTCCGTTGCATATGGAATCATGAATGGAGCAAATATAATAAGAGTACATGATTACTCCGAAATGAATGATATAAAAAAAATGATAAATGTTTTGGAAGAATCAAGATTTTCATCATGAAACCAAACACAGCTTACTTATCAATAGGTTCTAATCTTGGTAATAGATCTGAAAATATTAAAAAGTGCATAAGTCATATTTCAGCTATTTCTATAATAAAAGCCACCTCATCAATTATTGAAACAGAACCATTCAAAGTATCTATAAAACAAGATAACTTTCTAAATCTTGTTGTTAGAATAGAATACCTTAAGGATCATTTTGAACTTTTGAAAGATATAAATATTATTGAAAGCAAATTAGGTAGAATTCGTTCTTCTGTTAGAAATGAACCTAGAATTATTGATATAGACATTATTTTTTTTAATAATTTGATTTTTTCTAATGATAATTTAGAGATTCCTCATCCTAGATTTAAAGAAAGGCTTTTTGTTCTTCACCCATTAAGTGAAATCTCTCCAAACTTCATAGATCCAATAACCAAAAAAACGATAAAAATCTTGTTAGATGAAGCTAAGAATACTAGCGATTAGATAAATAATTATTGATATAAAAAAGGAAGGATTTACTTTAAATTCTTTAATAGAATTTCTACTTACCCAAGTCAGATATAAAAGTAAAAATGTAAGCAATACTTTCGTAAGCAAAAGAGTCATTTGAGTATTTGAATAATTTCCATAAGTCAGTCTATCGAAAGCAATAATCACTCCTGATAAGAAAAGTAAAATACTTGAAACTAGAAGAACAGAGTTATAGTCAGAGATAAAATCTAAAGCATTTATATTTTTGTCACTGTACTTTATAGACTTGATCAGATACAAAAGTGAACCACCAAGCCAAATTCCCGCAGAAACACTATGAATCCAAGCAAAAAATATGTAAGCTATTTCATTCAAATGTTTACTCTATTTCAGATATTTTTTTTGATACAATTTGTTCATCAATAATACCTACCCATCTATTTATTTCATTCCCATTAGTGTCAAATAGAATAGTAGTTGGAAAAACATTTATTTGTAGTAAATCTATTATTACATCAGATTCATCAGCTATAGATTTATAAGAAATCTCTTTTTTCTCAAGCATCTTTTTACCATCTTCCTTGTTATCAAGTCCCAGTACTTGTATACCAATAACTCCAACAGAATCATATTTTTTATGTATATCATCAAGAATATCTAATTCGTAAATACATGGTGGACAAGAAGGGAACCAGAAATTTATTAATATATTTTTCCCTGAATAATTTTCTATATTAAAATTCTTATTATCAATTGTCGTTTCAGGAAAAACTATTTGACTAAGATTAGCTTTTTCAGATTGATTATCGCAACCTATTACTGTTACAACTACAATAACAAGTAATATAAGAATATTTTTTTTAAAAAGATTTAAGTTGATCATTAATAGCTTCTAATAATTTGTCTGAACTCACTCGAATTTGCTCCATAGTATCACGATTTCTTATAGTTACTGAATCATCCTCTTCAACACTTTCAAAATCTATAGTTACACATAGTGGAGTACCTACTTCATCTTGTCTACGATACCTTCTACCAATTGATTGAGTATCGTCATATTGAGTTGTATATAAAGAATTTAATCTATCAAAAATATTTCTACTATATTCAGAAAGTTTTTCATTTCTTGACAAAGGTAAAACAGCGATTTTTATAGGTGCAATTTCAGGATGTAATTTTAATAATGTTCTTGTCTCTTTATCTGTTTTCTCTTCACAATATGCATCACATAAGAATGCCAGAACGCTTCTGTCTGCTCCCATCGCAGGTTCAATTACATAAGGTGTAAATCTTTTATTATTTTCTTGATCAAAATAAGATAAATCTTTACCTGATAGTTCTGAGTGAGCTTTGAGATCATAGTCTGTTCTATTTGAAATAGTTTCTAGTTCACCCCAGCTCCAAGGAAATAAATAATCTATATCTGAACTAGCTTTAGAATAATGTGGCAATTCTTCACTTTCATGTTTCCTAATCATTAAGTTTTCTTCTCTAATTCCATATTTCTTAAACCAATCTAATGAGAACTGAATCCAGTAATCATGCCATTTTTCATCGTCATCAGGGCTGCAGAAAAATTCCATTTCCATTTGCTCAAATTCCCTAGTTCTAAATGTAAAGTTTCCAGGGGTAATTTCATTTCTGAAAGACTTTCCTTGTTGAGCAATTCCAAAGGGGATTTTTTTTCTTGAAGAATTTAAGACATTTAGAAAGTTTACAAACATAGCCTGAGCAGTTTCAGGTCTAAGATAAACTGTGGAAGAAGAATCTTCAACTGGGCCTATAAATGTCTTGAACATAAGATTGAAATTCCTTGGATCAGATAAAGTTCCTCCATCAGGAGATGGATTCTCTTTACTCTCAGATTCAATTAAAGGAATAATTGAAATAATTTTTTCTTTTACTAGTTTTTCAGCTTCATTTTTATCTGATGCTTCAATAGCTATAATCTTATTTTCCTTTTTTGTTTCTATTTCTAATATAAATATATGATCTTCTCTATATCTTTTACCTGTAAGAGAACATTCAACTAAAGGATCTGAAAATGATTCTAAATGACCAGAAGCCTTCCAAACATCAGGATGCATTAAAATTGAAGCATCTATTCCAAAAATATCATCTCTTTCACTAACAAAAGATTTCCACCATAGATTTTTTACATTTCTTTTTATCTCTACGCCAATAGGTCCATAATCCCATACTGAGGATAGTCCACCATAAATTTCGCTTGAAGGAAATATAATACCTCTTCTTTTAGCTAAAGAAACTAGTTTTTCTAGTTCTTCTAATCGATAATTATTTTTACTCAATCCTTACTCCTGATATATATTCTTTAAGGTTATCTTAGATTTAATTTTTTTTTTATTAGTTTTTTAAACGCATTTACTAAAACCTGATGAAATAAAGTATAGTTATTTGATATTAAGTATTACTCTGCTTATACTTCTAATAAATATAAATCGTATCGAGGTAAATAATGAGTGGTAAAGATCTATCAGGGAAAATAGCAATGATTACTGGTGCTGGAAGTGGAATTGGTGCTGGAATTGCAAGAGTACTATTTGAAAGGGGAGCAACTTTAGCTCTATGTGATTTATTTGGTGACTCCGCTGAAAAAACAGCTGAATCTTTATCAAGTGATATTTTACATGATTCGGTGGATGTAACAAAACCTGAAGATTTAGAAAATTTTAGAGATAAAATTCTTGATAAGCATGGAACTATTGATATTTTAGTTGCTAATGCAGGTGTTATAGGTGCCAAAGGTTTTTCAGAAAGAAAAAATTATTCTAAAGACGATTGGGATAATACTTTTGATGTTAACGTTATTGGAATGGTAAATAGTGCTGATGCGATTGTAGATCATATGAAAATGAAAGAATACGGGAAAATTATTAATATTGCTTCTCATGGTGGAAGGAAACCTAGAGGATTAGGAGATATGCATAGAGGAAATGTCCAAACTCCATATCTCGTATCTAAAGCCGCTGCTATACAATACACACATTTATTAGCAATTGAATTAGGAAGTTTCAACATAAATGTAAATGCTGTATGTCCTGGAGTTATTTGGACTCCAATTTGGGAAGCTATTGCAATAAATCATATTGAACAAAATCCAAATTTAAAAAATAAAACACCTAAAGAAGTATTTGATGAATTAGCAGTAAAAGCTCGTACTCCTTTAGGAAGAGGGCAAACTGCAGAAGATATAGGAAAAACAGTAGCATTTTTTGCTTCTGAAGATTCTTCAGAGATTACTGGTCAAGCTTTGAATGTAAATGGTGGAGCATCATTGAATTAAAAGAGGTATTTATTGAAAAAAACTTATGATTATATAATTATTGGTGCTGGTTCATCTGGAGCAGTCATAGCTTCAAGATTGTCTGAAAATCCAAATACTAAAGTATTATTGATTGAAGCTGGAAATACTTTTGAAAATATGGAGGAAATACCAGATGTACTACTAAAAGGTATGGCTACTGGTGCTGATTGGACAGGAAATTTAGCTGTTGGAACAGAATTTGACTGGCAATACAAGGCTATATCTAATCCTGATTTCAAAAATATGGGAGTACCTCGAGGAAGAGTTGCAGGTGGCACTAGTTCTATAAATGGGCAAGTTTTTTTAAGAGCTATACCTGAAGACTTTGAAAATTGGAGTAGTAAAGGCTTGGAGGATTGGTCTTTTGAGGAATGCCTAAAATATTATATAAAACAAGAGAATGATCTAGATTTTACTAATGAATATCATGGAAATGATGGACCTGTTCCTGTTAAGAGACATAGCCTTGATTCTTTATTAATTGATCAAATGACATTTTATAATACAGTTCAGGAAATGGGATTTAAGACTACTGAAGATCATAATCTACCTTACTCTGAAGGAGTTGGTCCAATGCCATTAAACAACCCTAATGGTATAAGATGGAGCACTGGTATATGTTATGTTTTACCAGCCATGGTAAGAGAAAACTTAGATGTTTTATCAAATTCAATTTGTAAAAAAATTCTTATAGAAAATGGGAAACAAATCGGATTAATACTTGAGAATGATGAAATATATGAAGGCAACGAGATAATTGTTTCAGCGGGAGCTGTTGAAAGCCCTAAATTACTTTTACTTTCAGGAGTTGGTAAAAAGGATGAATTAGACGAATCTAATATTGAACATGTTCATGAATTAAAAGGAGTCGGTCAAAATCTAAGAGATCATCCAGCTGTTGAATTGAGATGGAACGGAGATCATTCTTTGAATGATAATCTTACTGACGTAGGTGCTCAGAAAGTAGGACTAAGATATACTTCTTCAAATTCTAAAGATAGGCTAGATATGATATCTGTTATGAGATTCCAACCTGAAGGTATAAGTCCAGATAATTTACATTTTGAAAAGTCTGATTTTGGTAAAACTCGAGTAGGAATAACCACAGGAATATTTTTAGCAAAAAGTTCTGGAAAATTATCATTAAATAAATTAGATCCACGAAATCATCCAGACTTAAATTATAATTACTTAAGTAATGAGAATGATTTTCAAAGAATGATTGAAGGGGTAAAATTTAACTTTGAAATCGCTAGAAATAGTAACTTTGATTCTTTCAGAAAAGATCTAATAGCTCCATTACCTGAGGCCCTTGAAGATGATAAATTACTAAAAAAATGGATATCATCTAAAGTTCATACGATGCATCATATTTCTGGAACTTGTAAAATGGGTAATACTGATGATGACTTTTCCGTTGTAGATAAACACGGCAAAGTTATAGGAATAGAAGGATTGAGAATAGCAGATTGCTCTATTATGCCAGATTGCGTTAGGGCAAACACTAATGCTACAGCGATTATGATTGGAGAAAAGATTTCTGATCACATAAAAAATGGAGACTAATATGAATAAATTATCTTCAATTGAAGTTAGAAATAAAGCTAGAAATGGAGAAAATTTTACAACATCAGGTCTAGCTCAAGGTTATGTTCAAACAAATGTAGTAATAATTCCTAAAAAGGATGCATTTGATTTTATGCTCTATTGTCAAAGGAATCCTAAGCCTTGTCCACTGATAGAAGTTTTTGATCCTGGTGATTATGAATCTAACTTTGCCTATAAATCCGATATAAGAAAAGATATACCAGAATATAAAATTTTTAAAGATGGTAAATTCTCTTCTAATTCAACAGATATTACAGAGTTTTGGAGAGATGATTTTGTAACATTTTTACTGGGCTGTTCGTTCACTTTTGAAAATGAATTAATGAAAAATGGTTTGGATCTTCCTTATTTCAAACAAGGTAAAAATGTACCTATGTTTATAACATCTATAGATACTGAAAAATCTGGGAAGTTTTCAGGTAAAATGGTTGTTACTCAAAGATGGATTCCTAGAGAAAAGCTTGTTAGATCTATACAGATAACTAGTAGATTCCCAAATCAACATGGCACTCCTATTCAAGTTGGAAATTCATCTGAAATAGGAATAGAAGATCCTTATAAACCAGATTTTGGCGATCCATGGATACCTGAAAATGAGGAACTTATTCCTGTTTACTGGGCATGTGGAGTAACTCCTCAAATAGCTATACAAGAAGCAAAATTAGAAATTATGATAACTCATTCTCCTGGGAAAATGTTTTTAACTGACTTGAAAGATGAGGATATGGCAGTAATTTAAATGAGTTATTCTGAAATTGAAAAAATTATTTTACAAGATGATACTAGAGGAATGGCAACTCTTTATGAAAATATAGAAAAAGGATATATTGAAAGATCAACAGATCTTATTATGGAAAAAAGGGGAGTAGTTTTTATAACTACAGGATTCTATATTTTAAGTGCAAAATCTTCTGAGACAGATGGTCCCCCAGGTGCAATAGCTCTTGGAAATACCTTAGAAAAACTAGGTTTTGAAGTTTTTTATATAACTGATAAATTTTCATATAAAATAATCTCAGGAATGTCGGATGAAAAAAAAGTAATAGAATTTCCAATATCTTCTCATTTTGATTCAAATGCTTTTGCAAATGAGCTGATAAAAAATTATGATCCTAAATCAATAATTTCCATTGAAAGAGCAGGTTTATCTAAAGATGGCAAATATAGAAATTTTAGAGGAATAGATTTCTCAAAATTTAATGCTAAAGTTGACTATTTATTTGAACAACATCCAAAAACTATAGGTATTTTAGATGGAGGAAATGAAATTGGTAGTGGTAACTATATTAATGAAATAGAAAATATAGGAAATATAATCGAATATCCTTCAATTATTACAACATCTGAAAGTATTATATCTAGTACTTCAAACTGGGGCGCCTATGGATTAATTGCTGGCATATCACTGCATGAAAAAAAGAATTTATTACCCACTGTGAAAGATGGGATAAAACTAATCGAAAAAGCTTACAATCTAGGAGCAGTTGAAGGTATGAGTGGAGAATCTAAACCATGGGTTGATGGGAGATCTCTTGATGAAGATAAAGTTTGTTTAGAAAAACTTAATGCTTTGATTTAGTTTCATCTTTTTCTAAAGTTTCTTTTACAAAAAATCTCATAAAAATTATACCTGTTATAGCGATTATTCCACTTGAGAAACTAGCCGTAGCTAAAGAAAAAGAATTTGCTATTATTCCCATTACAGTAGGACCAGCAGCTCCACCACCATCTGATATCAATCTCCATATACCTAAGAATCCGCCTCTATTATCTGGAGGAGACAAGTCAGATCCTATAGTAAGAACTAATCCACTTGATATACCATTCCCAACCCCGGATAAAATAGCGGATAAAACCAAAGTGGAGTATGACGTTAGAAATAATATTGGACTATCAACGGTTCCAATTAATACTAATGAGAAGCCTAATATTATAAAAGCAGGTATTCCTGTATATCTTCTACCGAACTTATCCATTATAAAACCTGCGATAGGAAACATAAGTGAGTCTACAGCAAAGCTTAATGTTGTAATATATCCAATTTCATCTTTACGTAATCCCATATTATCTCCCCATAAAGGTATAACAATTTCTCTACTTGCTCTCAAAAATTGCAAAGCTACAGCAGCCATTCCCGCAGTTAAGTAAGCATTTTTATGATCACTAAATGTACTCCTAAGATCATGCATGTAACCATCAGAAGATTTTTTATTATTAATCTCAAAGTTTCTAGACGTAGCTGTTATTAGAATTAATGTTAAAAATGCAATGAATGCTTGAAAAAAGAAAGGAGCTCTAATAGATACAAATTGAGCTAAAATTCCACCAATTAATGGTCCAATTATAGTGGCAATTCTTCCCAATCCACCAAATAAAGATAATGCTTTCCCTCTTTTTTCATTAGGTATTACAGAAGCAATATATGCATGTCTCGAAATAGACCAAAGAGCGAAACTTGCTCCAGCTAATAATCTTGAAAAAAGAAGTAAAGAAAAATTACCACTCAAACCAGCAAATATTGCACTTACACCGAACAATATTACACCAGCTATCATTGTTCTATTAAGCCCAAATCTTCCTACAAGTATTCCCGCAGGAACATCGAATCCCATAGTCCCGAAGTGTCTGGCAGCTATTAAGAATCCAACTAATAAATCTCCCGACCCAAAAGTATCTCTCGCAAATATTGGTAAAACAGGAATTAATAATCCTTGTCCCATAGAAAGGAGAAAACTTGGAGCATACACACTCCAAATAATAGATTTAATTGAAAAATTATCCTTATTCAATACATCAAGCGTTCTTAGTATAACCCCAAGCGTCTACAACTCTATTAGAATGCTTGATATTATTATGTGTTGCAAACTCTATTGTATTTCCATCCATATCTTGAATATAAATGGCTCTTTGACCATCGTGTCTTATTTGAGGTCCATTAGTAATTTCATATTTAGAATTTTTTAGTATTTCTACAGTTTCATCAAAGTTTTCTACTTCAAAGGCAACATGAAAAGGGACTAAGTCATTACCAGGACCATCTGGTGGTTCAATTAAGTGAACCATTGTTCCATCTGCTGTTTTTGACCAAATAACATGTTTTTCATCAACCATTGATGGAATAATTGTTAATCCTAAAAAATCTCTATATAAGCTAAAAGATTCCTTCCTATTATTTATAGGAATTGCTACATGGTTTATTTTTTTTATCTTTATATTACCTAAATCAGTCATTTTGTCCCTCTTGATAATTAACTTACTTCTACAATAATTTCAATTTCTACCGCCATATTATTAGGAAGAGATCCCATTCCTACAGCAGATCTTGCATGACGACCTTTATCTTCAAAAACTTCTACAAAAAAATCTGAACAACCATTTATTACTTTTGGATGGTCTGTAAAATCACTAGTTGCATTTACCATACCAAATACCTTAACTATTTTTACTACTCTTTCTAGAGAACCAAGATAAGATTTCATTGCAGAAATCAGGTTTACAGCTGTATTTCTTGAAAGATCATAAGCTTGTTCAGCAGAAATGTCTGCTCCAACTTTTCCAGTTATAAAATTACCTTCTTCGTCTCTAGGGCCTTGTCCTGAAAGATAAATTAGGTTTCCAGTTTGTTGAACTGGAATATAATTTGCTACTGGACTTGGTGGTGTTTGTAATTCTATACCTAATTCTTTTAATTTATCTTCTATACTCATTTAATTCTCCTTTTTTTATTTTGGTTCGGTCATACTCAAGGGTTCTAAAATTTCATCAATTTCTTCAGAGGTTAATTCTGTTTCTTTTAATGTTACCTGTTTTATTGTTTCTCCAGTTTCAGAAGCTATATGAGCTATATTAGCAGCTTTATCGTAACCTAACTTAGGAGCTAATGCTGTACATATTGCTAATCCTTGGTTTACCATATTAGGACCTTTTTCTGTGGCCACAAGTCCTTCTATACATTGTTTAGAGAAATTATCACTTCCCTTTGACAGAATTTCAATTGATTCTAGCAAGTTATGAGCTGCAATTGGCATCATTACATTCAATTCAAAGTTCCCACTTTGTCCTGCAATACTAACTGTTTGATCATTTCCCATTACTTGTGCACATATCATTGTTACTGACTCAGCTATGACAGGATTTACTTTACCAGGCATTATGGATGATCCAGGTTGAACTTCAGGTAAATTCAATTCACCTATTCCTGCTCTTGGCCCTGAACCTAACCATCTTATATCATTTGCAATTTTCATCAAGCTTACTGCGAAACTTCTTACACAACCTGATGCGTAAACAATTCCATCAATTGTAGATTGAGATTGAAAATGATTTTCTGTCTCAGAGAAATTTATTCCAGTTTTATCACTAATTTTACTAATAACTGAACCGCAAAATTCTGGATTCATTCCTATTCCTGTTCCAACAGCCGTACCTCCAAGTGCTAAAACTGATAATTCATCTAGTCCTGAATTGACTTTTTTTATAGAATTTTCTATTTGACCGTAATAACCCTTAAATTCTTGACCAAGTCTTATTGGTGTTGCATCTTGAAGATGGGTTCTTCCAGTTTTTACAATATTCCAAAACTCATCTGATTTTTTTTGTAATGATTTTTTCAAGATTTTCATTGAAGGAACTAAGTCGTCCTTTATTGAAATAGCAGCAGCTATGTGAATAGCTGTTGGAATAACATCATTTGATGATTGTCCTTTATTTACGTGGTCATTAGGATGAACTGGATTCCTTGAACCAATTTCTCCACCCATTTTTGATATCGCTAGGTTTGAAATGACTTCGTTTACATTCATATTTGTAGACGTACCTGAGCCTGTTTGAAAAATATCAACTACAAAACTATCGTCATGATCTCCATCTATAACTTCTTGAGCTGAAATGATAATTGATTCAGCAATTTTTTTATCTAATAAATTAAGCTCTAAATTTGTCTCAGCTGCTGATTGTTTTATTAATCCAAGAGCTTTAATAAAAGATCTGCCAAAACGAAGATCAGAAATAGGAAAATTTAATTGTGCTCTTCGAGTATTTGCTCCATATAAAGCTTTAGATGGAACTTCTAACTCTCCCATTGAATCTTTTTCTAGTCTCATGTTCATAAAATTTCTCCAAACTTAGTGTCGTTTGTCATATTCCTCAAATGTTTTTGCTGCTGCAGCTAATGAATTTACAGCAGTTGGATAACCTCCATAGAAAAGCATTTGAGTTATTAATTCTACAATTTCTTCTTTACTCCAGCCATAGTTTAGGGCACCAGTAATATGACCAGGCAATTGATTAGGTTTATCTAAAACTATCAAAGCTGCGATAGTGCATAAAGATCTTATTTTTGCATCTAATTTAGGCCTTTGATATATATGCCCAAAAAGAGTCGCATTTATTAAGTTAAATGCTTCCTCAGTACTTTTAGCAACTTCTGGAGTCCCAGGATCTCCATCATAGTACCACTCTCTCCATTCTTTTGCTTTCTCAAGTAATTCTTCATAATTTTTCATATATTTTTTCCTCCTTGCAATTCAGTTTTATAAGGTTTATATGTACCAATAATTAACGCAATTAAAGTTATTAAGGCAGATAACCAAAATATAGCATTAATTCCGTACGAATTTACTATTAAACCTGATAATGCTGGGCCTAAAAACATTCCTATTGCGTAATAAGCTTGATATGCACCCATAGCTAATCCTCTAGAACTCTCTTCAAAACTCACTAAAATTAATGTTATTGTAACTGTATAAAGAATTCCTCTTCCGAACCCAGAGATAAATTGTAAAAAAGCAATCAGTGATAAGTTTTCTACATATGAAGTAAATATGAGGCTTATTATCATAGAGGAAGAGCCTAATATTATTGTTTTCCTTATTCCTATTTTATTCATAAATAAAGCAGAAAGACTCATTCCGCAAATACCTGCAAGTTGAGATAGAGTAGTGATGTCACCAATATTAGTTTTGCTACCTCCAAGGTTTTCAATAATGATTGGAAGGAATCCAAAATTCACTCCAAATGTAACAAAATGGAACCCAATTGCAATAATAGAAATTCTAATTAATATTCCACTACTCAAAATATTAAAGAAGTTGTGATCTTTTTTATCAGTTTTTTTTCTATTTTCTTTTGATATGAAAAAAACTAT
>Ga0208261_1000219_pt1 | contig 24413 bp, 23 predicted proteins | sample Knorr_S7_td_DCM__FD_185595 | JGI IMG/M metagenome (GOLD analysis project Ga0208261, IMG submission 185595) | Marine microbial communities from Southern Atlantic Ocean transect - Knorr_S7_td_DCM_ad_131m_LV_B (SPAdes) (version 3) | ecosystem: Environmental > Aquatic > Marine > Oceanic | place...
TTATATGCAATTAAGTGTGGAAGATGACTGGTTAATGCAAATATCTTATCATGATCTTTTGGATCCATTAAAATTATTTTTGATCCAAGTTTTTTCCAAAATTGTGTTATTTTTTTTTGTTTGTTAACATTTTTGTCTCTAGTAATAATACACCATTTATTTGTAAATAAGCTCTTTGAACCATACTTAGGGCCACTTACCTCTGAACCAGATATAGGGTGACTTAATATCCAGTCTAAGGATTTATTTAATTTTTTATTTTTTAAATTTAATACATTTTGCTTGGTTGAACCAACATCTGTAATTATACTTTTCTTTCCTAAATAGTTGTTTAATTTTGGAATAATTTTTTCATACTGGCTCATCGGGGTTGATATAATAACAATGTCAATATCTGATATTTTTTGGTCCAATTTTTTTAAAATAATTATTTTTGAATTTATTTTTTTTATTTGAGAAATATTTTTTTTTGATTTTTCAAAAACAAATATTTTTTTTGAAATTTTTTTATTAATGCATCCTCTTAATATTGAAGATCCAATTAACCCACACCCTATAATTAATAATTTTTTAAACATGTTTAAAAATATACTTCATTTTACTTAGTAAAAATAAATTTTCCCTTTTACTTCCAATTGTTAGTCTTAAACAATTTTTAATTCCATAAGATTTCATTTCTCTTAAAATAATTCCATAGTTTTCAAGTTTTTTTTCAACTTTGTCTGCTGATAACTTGCATTTATTAAAATTTAATAAAAAAAAATTTGGACCAATATCATTGGTGCTTATATTGTATTTTTCAAATTCCTTTTTAATTCTTTTACACCAAATAATGTTGTGATTAACTGACTTTTTTAAAAAATTTCTATCCTTTAGCGATTCTATCGCACAAACTTGGGCAATCCTATTAACATTAAAAGGTGGTTTTATTTTATAAAGTTCTTTAATGATTTTTTTGTCACCATATCCCCAGCCTACTCTCAATGCTGCTAATCCATATAATTTTGAGAATGTTCTTAATATAAATACGTTACTTTTATTTTTAAAGAGATCTAATCCTGACTTATAATCATTATTTATCATATATTCAAAGTATGCATCGTCAACAACAAGTAATATATTTTGCCTTAGTTTTTTTCTCAATTCTAATAACTCTTTTTTAGAAATATAAGTCCCTGTTGGATTATTAGGATTTGCAAGAAAAACTATTTTGGTTTTTTTAGATACTTTTTTTATAATTTCTTTTGTTGAAATTTTAAAATTTTTTTCTTTAGAATAAATTACTTTAGCGCCAACTATTTTTGTATAGATTCTATACATTAAGAAGCTATATTGAGGAACTATTACTTCATCTCCTCTATTTAAAAAGAGTTGACATAACATTTGAATTATTTCATCAGAACCTGATCCACAAATTACCTTGTTTCTATTACAATTATATTTTTTTGAAATTGTACTTATGAGTTCTTTGAATTTTCCATCAGGATATTTTGAAATATTCGAATTAAAATTTCTTAATGCTTTTTTAGCTCTATTACTTATACCAAGAGCAGATTCATTAGCTGACAATTTTATAACTTTTTTATTTAATTTTATTATAGATCTTCCAGGCCTATAAGATTGAAGATTTATTTTTCTAAAAGATGGATTAATCATTGTGCTAATTTTTAGTAATAAATAGTCTTATAATTCAATAATACAATCAATTATTTCTTAAAAAATTGACATACAATTACCTTTCTTATAAAAGGTTTATGCGCTGATTTAAACTGAATTGCGAGCGCTTTAAAAAACCTGCTAAACAAGTTTTTTGCCTCACAATTCAACAAAAAGTAAAAGTATATGAACGATTTAAGTAAGGTAAAAAAGATAATAGTAAAGAAACCACTAAAGTTGGATTGTGGACAAGAAATTTCAAACTTCCCTTTGGCTTACGAAACTTATGGGAAATTAAATGAAAATAAAGACAATGCAATTTTAGTTTTTCACGCATTAACTGGTGATCAATTTGCATCTGATATAAATCCAATTACAAAAAAAGATGGATGGTGGAGGCATGCTTTAGGTCCAGGTAAAGCATTTGATACCGAAAAATTTTTTGTAATATGTGCAAATGTTATTGGTGGGTGCATGGGTTCATATGGACCTAGCACAATCGATGAAAATACTAACAAACCTTTAGGTACAAATTTTCCAGTTATTACAATTAATGATATGGTAAATGCACAATATAGTCTTTTAGATTTTTTTAAGATTGAAACATTATTTGCTGTTGCAGGAGGTTCTATGGGTGGAATGCAAGTTTTGCAGTTTGTTTCAAACTTTCCAAACAAAGCAAAAGTAGCAGTTCCAATAGCTTGTACAGCAAGTCATTCTGCTCAAAATATAGCATTAAATGAACTTGGAAGGCAATCTATTATGGCTGACATAAATTGGCAAAATGGTTCTTATGGAGAAAAAGAAAAAAATCCTGATAAAGGTTTAGCTGTAGCAAGAATGGCTGCTCATATTACTTATTTATCAAAAAAAGGTTTACAAGAAAAATTTGGAAGAAAACTGCAAGAAAGAGATGATTTAAAATTTAGTTTTGACGCTGATTTTCAGATAGAAAGCTATTTAAGACACCAAGGAGCCGCTTTCGTAGATCGATTTGATGCCAATAGCTATCTATATATTACGAGAGCCATGGATTATTTTGATTTAACAAAAAAATTTAATGGAAATTTATCAAAAGCTTTTGCAAATAGTAAAACAAAATTTTTTGTTATATCTTTTACATCAGACTGGCTATATCCAACATCTGAAAGTAGGGATATCGTTATCGCACTAAATGCAATTGGAGCCAATGTTGGATTTATAGAAATAAAATCAGATAAAGGTCATGATTCTTTTTTATTAGATGTTCCAGATTTTCTTGGAACTTTAAAAAATTATTTTAAAAGTACTTATAAAGAATAAAATGAAAAAAGAGTTTAAAGTTATATCTGAATTAATTGAAAATAAATCAAGAGCACTTGATGTTGGATGTGGGGATGGCGAATTAATGAAATATTTATTTGAAAACAAAACTAAAGATATAAGAGGTTTGGAAATTTCAAAAGAAAGTGTTCAAAATTGTCTATCAAAAGGTTTGCCTGTTATTGAAGGTAATGCAGAAAATGATTTAATGCAGTTCCCTAATCACTCTTTTGATTATGTAATATTAAGTCAAACTCTTCAAGCTTTTTTAAATCCTGAAAAAGTTATAAAAGAATTGTTAAGAGTTGGAAAAAAAGCAATAGTAACAATACCAAATTTTGGTCATTGGAAAGTAAGACTTAAATTATTAACTAAAGGGACTATGCCATTAACAGAAAATTTGCCTTACGAATGGCATAATACTCCTAATTTACATATGTGCACACTTAAAGATTTTTTTATTTTTTGTGAAAAAAGAAATATTAAAATTTTTAAGTCATTAGCATTAAACCAAGAAAAAATAACAGAAATTAATTTAAAAAACTTAATGTATAAAAACTTAACATCGGATTTAGGAATATTTCTAATTGAGAATAAATGAAAATAGAAATAATTAAATGTTTGGAAGACAATTTTTCATATCTTATAATTGATGAAGAAAATAATTCTGCTTGTGTAATTGATCCAAGTGAATCCACACCTATAATTAATTTTATTGAAAAATTTAAAATAAACTTAAAATTTATATTAAATACTCATCACCATTTTGATCATATCGGTGGTAACAAAGATCTAAAAAAAAAATATAACTCAAAAGTAATTGGTTTCAAAAAAGACAAAAACAGAATTCCTGAAATAGATATTGCTTTAAATGATAAAGAAATTTGGAAAAATAATAAATTTGAAACTAAAATTTACCATATTCCTGGCCACACCTCAGGACATGTTTGTTATCATTTTTTTAACGAAAATATTTTATTTACAGGCGATACGTTATTCTCATTAGGTTGTGGTAGAATTTTTGAAGGAACTTATGAAGAAATGTTTTCGTCGTTACAATTAATTAAATCTTTTCCCGAACATACAAAAATCTATTGTGGTCATGAATATACTTTAAAAAATGCAGAATTTTGCATTAAGTATGATAAAAATAATCATAATCTTAAAGAAAAGATAAGATCTATAAAAAAAAAGATTGAAAGAGGTTTTCCCACAATTCCATCTACTATTAAAGAAGAATTGGATTGTAATATTTTTCTAAGATCAAAGAATGTAGAATCATTTTCAAAATTGAGAGATTTAAAGGATAATTTTTAATTTATTCGCCTTGACTAAAACAGACCTCTGACTATATTGCTGTTTATAAAATTTAGTAAATAATGTCATTTGCAGTTATACAAACAGGTGGAAAACAGTACAAAGTTAAGGCTGGGGAAATAATTAAAGTTGAGAAATTATTAGACTCTAAACCTGAAACGAAAGTTGAATTTAAAGAAATCTTAGCTTATGGAGATGACAAAACAATTGAATTAGGTGAACCAATAATTTCTGGAGCAAAAGTAGAAGCTGATTTGATTAAAAATTCTAAGAACAAAACTGTTCTTATTTTTAAAAAAAGAAGAAGAAAAAACTCTAGAAGAAAAAATGGACATAGACAACAATTTTCATTAATTAGAATTAACAAGATTTTTTCAAAAGATGGAAAATTAATTTCTGAAGCTGAAAAAATAAAAAAAGAAACTAAAGAAGTTAAAGTAGTACAAAAAGAGAGCGGTTAGTAAATTATGGCAACAAAAAAAGCTGGTGGATCATCGCGAAATGGAAGGGATAGTGCAGGCCGAAGACTGGGAGTAAAAAAGTATGGAGGTCAAATAGTAGTTCCTGGAAATATAATTGTAAGACAAAGAGGTACCAAGATTTTTCCTGGAGAGAATGTGGGAATTGGTAAAGATCATTCTATTTTTTCAATTGTAAAAGGTAAAGTAGAGTTTAAAAAAAGTAAATCTGATAGAACTTACGTTTCTGTTAAGCCCAATTAAATTTACAACTAAATTTAATCTGTTGTATCATGAAATTTTTAGATCAAGTAAAAATATTTGTAAAGGCTGGAGATGGTGGATCTGGTTCACCAAGTTTCAGAAGAGAAAAATTTATTGAATTTGGCGGACCTGACGGTGGTGATGGAGGAAAAGGAGGTTCGATAATTTTAAAGAGTGAAAGAAACTTAAATACTTTAATCGATTTCAGATATCAACAGCACTTTAAAGCTGAAAGAGGAGGTAATGGTAGTGGAAAAAATAAAACCGGAAGAGGTGGAAAAAATTTGTATTTAAAAGTTCCTATAGGAACTCAAGTCTTAGAAGAAGATAATAAAACAGTGATTTATGATTTTAAAAAAGAAAATGAAGAATTTGTTTTGGCTAATGGGGGGAAGGGAGGTTACGGAAATACAAGATTTAAATCTTCAACAAATCAAGCTCCAAAAAAATTTACTAAAGGAAGTAAGGGAGAAGAATACTGGATATGGTTACAATTAAAAACTATTGCTGATATAGGGATAATTGGTTTACCTAATGCTGGTAAATCGAGCTTACTTGCATCATTAACTAGAGCAAATCCAAAAATTGCAAACTATAAATTTACAACAATAAATCCTAATCTTGGGGTTGCTATTTATGATGATAAAGAAATTACATTAGCAGACATTCCAGGATTAATTGAGGGAGCCCATAAAGGTACGGGTCTAGGAATTAAGTTTTTAAAGCATATTGAAAGATGCAAAACTCTTCTACATGTAATCGATATAACTGAACCAAATCTAATTATATCTTACAATCAAGTTAGAAAAGAGCTGAAAAAATATAACAAAGAACTTATAAAAAAAACTGAGGTAATAGTATTTAATAAAATAGATTTAATAAAAAAAAATGAAATCAACAAAAAATTAACCACATTTAAGAATAAAATGAGTAATGAGGTTATAGTTATATCTACTCTCGATAAAAAATCTATATCTGTTATTAAGTCAAAATTAGTTAAATATGTATATTGAAAATTCAAAAACTGTTGTAATAAAAATTGGATCTTCATTAATTATAAATGACAATAAAGTTATAAGAGAAAAATGGCTTAAGGATTTTGCAAAAGACATAAAAAATTTACAAAAATTAAAAAAAAATGTAATTATAGTAAGTTCAGGTGCAATTGCTTTGGGATGTAAAAAATTAAATTTAAGCAAGAAGAATTTGAAGTTAGATAAAAGTCAAGCAGTTGCATCAATTGGTCAAATTGAGCTAATGAATCTGTTCAAAAAAACATTTAATTCAAAAAAAATAAATATATCCCAAATATTAATCACTTTGGAAGATACTGAACAAAGAAGAAGAGCGATTAACGCCAAAAGAACATTCGAAAACCTATTTGAACTTAATTTTGTACCTGTTGTTAATGAAAATGATAGCATTGCAACGTCTGAAATTAAATATGGGGATAATGATAGGTTGGCTTCCAGAGTAGCACAAATATCAGGGGCAGATTGCCTAATATTATTATCTGACGTTAATGGATTATATTCTAAAAATCCCAAAATTTATAAAGATGCTAAATTAATAAAAGAGATAAAAAATATTGACTCAAAAATAGAGAGCTTTTCTAACAAAAGCACAAGTGAATATGGAACAGGAGGGATGAAAACAAAAATTGATGCTGCGAAAGTATGCCAAGTTTCTGGATGTTATATGGCTATCGCAAATGGATTAACTAAAAGACCAATTAAAGATATTCTTGAATATAATTCTGGCACATGGTTTTTGCCAAAAGTTTCTAAATTAGATGCTAGGAAGAAATGGATCATTAGTTCAATATCTCCAAAGGGTGAGATTATTATTGACGATGGAGCTCTCAATGCTTTAAAGAACGGCAAAAGCTTATTGGCCGCAGGTATTAGAAAGGTATCTGGAAAATTTAATAAAGGTGATCATGTTAGAATTTTAGATAAAAATCTTGTAGAATTTGCAAGAGGATTAAGCAGTTTCACTTCTGATGAAATATCAAAAATAAAAGGAGAGCACTCAAATAAAATCAGTAACTTATTAGGATATATCACAAAATCTGAGGTTATACATAAAGATGATATGGTTAAAATTTAATGAGTAAATTACTAAAAAAAATTGGTTCAAATTCAAGAAAAGCTTTGAATATAAAAATAAATTCTAAAAAAAAAAATAAAGTTTTAAAAGATTTTGTTACATTAATAAAAAATAATAAAAATAAAATTCTTAATGAAAATAAAAAAGACATTAAATTTGCAAAACAAAGAAATTTAAAAGAAAATTTAATTAATAGACTTTCTCTAAATCATAAAAAAATTAGAAGTATAATAAATTCTGTTAAAACTATTATATCATTAAAAGATCCGGTAAATAAAGTAACTTCTAAATGGAAAAGACCGAATGGCCTTGAAATTAGAAGAGTAACAATACCATTGGGAGTAATAGGAGTAATTTTTGAAAGTAGACCAAATGTTACTTCGGATGTATCTGGATTATGTTTTAAATCTGGAAATGCGGTTATACTTAGAGGTGGATCTGAAGCGTACAATAGTAATAAAATTCTAGTAAATTTATTTAGACAAGCTTTAAAAAAGAATAAAGTAAATCAGGATTATGTACAGTTCATAAATGATAAAAATAGGAAGTTGGTAGACTATTTATTGTCCAAAATGGAAGATACAATTGATGTTATAATTCCAAGAGGTGGAAAAAATTTAGTCAAAAAGGTTAAAGAACTTTCAAATGTACCGATAATCGGTCATTTAGAGGGAATTTGCCACACATATGTTGATAAAGAAGCTGAAAATAAAATGGCAGCGAAAATAGTGCTAAATGCAAAACTAAGAAATACTAGTATTTGCGGTGCTACAGAGACATTGTTGATTCATAAAAATAAATTAAAATCTGTAAATTCAATTTTAAATCCACTAGTTAAAAATGGATGTAAAATTTTTGCAGATAAAAAAATAAAAAAAATATTTAAAGGAAAATCATTCCTGGCTAATAATAATACTTGGTCTAAAGAACATCTTTCTTCGAAAATATCTGTTAAGCTCGTTGATAATGTCAAAAAAGCAGTTGAACATGTTAATAAGTTTGGAACAATGCATACAGATGCAATAATTACAAAAAATAAAAAAACTGCACAATTTTTTATTAAAAATGTTAAAAGTTCTATAGCTATTCAAAATTCATCAACCCAATTTGCTGATGGAGGAGAATTCGGATTTGGTGGCGAAGTAGGAATTTCTACAAATAATTTGCCACCTAGAGGTCCCGTAGGTTTAAGTCAATTAGTTACTTACAAGTATGAAGTTTATGGATCAGGACAAATTAGAAAATAAAAAAATTGGATTATTAGGTGGATCATTTGATCCTGCACACTTAGGTCACATAAAAATTTCTAAAGTAGCAAAGAAAAAATATAACTTGAAACATGTTATCTGGGCAATAACAAAGCAAAATCCTTTTAAAAAAAAGAATTCTAATGATTTAAAAAAAAGAATAGCGTACTCAAAAAAAATTAACAAAAAAAATAAATTTATTAAAATTGAATGTTTTGAGGACAAAATAAAATCAAATAGAACAATTGATTTGATTAAATATTTAAAAAAGAAATTTGAAAATACGGAAATATATTTTATCATGGGCGCTGATAATTTATTGAATTTTCACAAATGGAAAGGGTGCAACTCAATTACAAAATTGTGTAAAATATTAGTTTTTGATAGAAAAGGATATAAGTCAAAAGCTTTAAGATCAAAAGCATATATAAAATATAATAAAAATGCAGTTGAATTTATTAAATTTAATAAAGTCAATATTTCATCTTCTCAATTAAGAAAAATTTGATACTCTAAAATTAATTAATGGATAAAATATCATCTCTTAAAAATGAAATAATCAATACGCTTGATATTAATAAAGCTCTAGACATTGTATCAATAGACCTCGAAGGAAAATCTTCGGTTGCTGATTTTATGATTATTGCAAGCGGAACTTCTTCAAGACATATTCAGGCTTTGTCTGAACAAGTTTTTGAAAAATTAAAAAAAAATGGTGTTTATAACTGTAAAATTGAGGGTAAAGATAGTAATGATTGGAAACTTGTAGATGGAATTGATTTGATAATACATATTTTTAATCCTGAAAAAAGAAAATTCTATGAATTGGAGAAAATGTGGTCAGAACTTATACCTAAAGAAAAAGTAATTATATGAAAAAAATTTTATTAAATATTTTTAAGTCTTTTATATTAGTTTTAATTTTTTTCTCCAATTGTTATTCAGCTAATGAAGATAATATTTATAAAAAAATTGATTTATTTAGTGAAGTACTCGATAAAATTAACAAGGAGTATGTAGAAGATGTTGATCAAAATGAAGCTATGGATGCTGCAATTAATGGTGTGCTGCAGTCTTTAGATCCTTATTCTGGGTATATGTCTGCAGATACTTATAAAAATATGCAAACAGAAACGAGTGGTGAATTTGGAGGATTAGGAATTGAAGTTGGAATGGAGGCTGGAGTGATAAAGGTAATAAGTCCAATTGATAATTCTCCAGCTTCAGAAGTTGGCGTAAAAGCTGGAGACTATATAGTCAAAATAAACGATGAACAAGTACAAGGAAAATCACTTACAGAAGCAGTTGATTTAATGAGGGGTCCAGTTGGTTCAGATATAGAGATAACAGTAAGAAGAAGAGGAGAAAAAAAAGCATTAACTTTTAAAATTACAAGAGATATTATCAAAGTTTCATCAGTTAAATCTAAAACTATTAATGAGAAAACTGGTTATTTAAGATTAACATCTTTTAATGAAAATAGTAGTGATCAAATAAAAAATAAGATAAAAAAATTTAGCAAAAATAGTAAAATAGAAAACTATATTCTTGATTTAAGAAATAATCCTGGTGGCCTTCTTTCTCAGGCAATAAAAATTTCAGATTTTTTTTTAGATAATGGTGAAATTGTCTCTACAAAAAGTAAAAGGAAATATGAAAATAGAAAATGGTTTGCAAAAAAAGGTGATATACTAGATGGAAATACTTTAATTGTTTTAATAAACTATGGTTCTGCTTCTGCTTCAGAAATAGTTGCGGGAGCTCTTCAAGATCATAAAAGAGCAATATTAGTTGGAGAAAGTACTTATGGAAAAGGTTCAGTACAATCAATTATACCCTTAAACAATGATGGCGCTATAAGACTAACAGTATCAAAATATTATTTACCATCTGGAAAATCTATTTCAAGTGTTGGGGTAACTCCTGATATTGAGGTTTTAGAAGAGTCTAAAGATTTTAAATTAAATACCGAAACTGATAACCAGTTAAATTTTGCTCTAAAACTACTTAACGGATAATAATGATTAAAAGATATAAAAATTTGCCACTAAGAAGTGGCGTTGGAATTGTTGTTTTAAACAAAAGAAATCAAATATTTTTAGCAAAAAGAATTGATAATCCAAAAAATTTTTGGCAGATGCCACAAGGTGGAGTAGATGAAGGAGAAGATTTTTATAAGGCAGCTATTCGTGAATTAGAGGAAGAAACTAGCATCAAAACTGTTTCATTAATTAAAGAAATTGATGGACTTACCACTTATCTTTTGCCCAACCATCTAATAGGAATAATATGGAAAGGAAAGTATAAAGGTCAAAAACAAAAGTGGTATGTATTAAGATTTGATGGAGAAGAAAAAGAAATAAATATTAAAACTAAATACCCAGAGTTTTTAGACTGGAAATGGGTAAATATTGATAATTTAACCGATGAGGTTGTAGATTTTAAGTTTCACGTTTATAAGCAGATACAAAGAGAACTTTATAAGATTATCTAGTTAAGGTTTAACGATTTTAAAACTTCTACTTTGTGGTTTAGTAAAAATCTCTTTTGATCATCTAATTCTTCACTAGATAATTCTTTTTCTGCTTCTGAAATATTAATGTTAATATAATTTTTATCTGCATCTTTTATATTAAAAATTGAACTAGTAAGTATAGATAAAGAATTATCTTTAAATTCTACAATTCCATCCTCAACAAAAAAATTTTCTTCTTCAGATCCTGAAAACACTTTAATTATACCTGGCTTTAAAAAAGATATAATTGATATATGATCCTTTAAAATTCCTATCTCACCTTCAAAACCAGGAACTACAACTTCAGTTACGTTATCTTTTGATAAGAAAGATTTTTCTGGATTTACAATTTCAATGTTAAAATTTTCACTCATTAAGCGGCAGCATCCTTCGCCATTTTCTCTGCTTTTTCAATAGCTTCTTCTATTGTACCAACCATATAAAAAGCTGCTTCAGGCAAATGATCGTATTCACCTTTACAAATAGCGTCAAAGCCTTTAATTGTTGACTCTAAGTCTACAAGTTTTCCTGGAGATCCTGTAAATACTTCTGCCACAAAAAATGGTTGAGATAAGAACCTTTGAATTTTTCTTGCCCTTGCAACAATCAATTTATCTTCTTCTGATAATTCATCCATTCCTAAAATAGCAATAATGTCTTGTAAAGATTTGTATGTTTGTAAAACTTTCTGAACTTCCCTAGCAACTCTATAATGTTCATCACCTACAATTCTAGGATCTAAAATTCTAGAAGTGGAATCTAAAGGGTCTACAGCTGGATAAATCCCAATTTCAGCTATTTGCCTTGATAACACTGTTGTTGCGTCTAAGTGCGAAAATGATGTTGCTGGAGCAGGATCAGTTAAGTCATCAGCAGGAACATATATTGCCTGAACAGATGTAATAGATCCTTTGTTAGTTGTTGTAATTCTCTCTTGAAGATTTCCCATATCGGTTGCCAATGTTGGTTGATATCCTACTGCAGAAGGAATTCTTCCTAGCAAAGCAGAAACTTCAGACCCGGCTTGAGTAAATCTGAAAATATTATCAACAAAAAAAAGTACATCTTGTCCTTCTTGATCTCTAAAATATTCTGCGACCGTTAATCCAGATAGCGCAACTCTAGCTCTTGCTCCAGGAGGTTCATTCATTTGTCCATAAACTAGTGCCGCTTTAGATCCGGTCCCTTCTGGTTTAATTACTCCCGACTCTATCATTTCATGATAAAGGTCATTTCCTTCTCTAGTTCTTTCTCCAACACCAGCAAAAACTGAAAATCCACCATGTGCTTTTGCAACGTTATTAATTAATTCCATGATTAGTACTGTTTTACCTACTCCAGCTCCACCGAATAAACCAATTTTACCTCCCTTTGCATAAGGAGCTAATAAGTCAACCACCTTAATGCCTGTAACTAAAATTTCTGTTTCTGTAGATTGATCATTAAATTCAGGTGCAGATCTATGAATAGGCCAACTTTCTTTAGTTTTTACTTCTCCTTTTTCATCAATAGGTTCGCCAATTACATTAACAATTCTACCTAAAGTTTCTGGTCCTACAGGAACTTTAATTGGAGCACCTGTATCTGTTACCTCGTCGCCTCTCTTTAAGCCTTCAGTAGCGTCCATGGCTATTGTTCTTACACTTGACTCTCCTAGATGTTGAGCAACTTCTAAAACAAGTCTATTGCCACTATTATTACATTCTAATGCTGTTAATATTTCTGGTAGTTCTCCATCAAATTTAACGTCTACTACCGCTCCAATAATTTGTGTAATTTGTCCTTTTCTCATAGTTATAAACTTTCAGCTCCTGATATAATTTCAATTAGTTCTTTAGTTATTGCTGCTTGACGACTTCTATTATATTGAATAGTAAGCTTGTCAACCATTTCTCCGGCATTTCTTGTTGCATTATCCATTGCGCTCATTCTTGAACCTTGTTCGCTAGCTGAGTTTTCTAACATCGCTTTAAAAATCTGAGTAGATATGTTTTTAGGTAATAAGTTATTCAGGATTTCATCTTCTTCTGGTTCAAATTCATAATTATCTTCATTTGATGATCCTTCAGACTCAGATTCCTTTAATGGAATAATTTGTTGCTCTTGTGGTATTTGAGTTATTACATTTTTAAATTGATTATAAAAAATAGTACATACGTCAAATTCTTTTTTTTCAAATTTATCGATAATTACTTTTCCAACTTTATCAGCATCAAAATAGTTAGTATATTTAGATTCTTTAAATGAAATTTTTTCAATTATATTGTTTTTATAGACTCTCTTTAATTGATCATAACCTTTTGATCCTACAGTAATAATTTTTAAATTTTTTCCTTCATCTAGTATTTTTTGAAAATATGATTTAGCTTTTTTAATTATATTTGTATTAAACCCGCCACAAAGTCCTCTATCAGAGGTCATAACAACGCATAAATGAACTTTGTCTTCTCCTGATCCAATCAATAATTTAGGAGAATTTTCTTTGTCTGAGATGCTTTTGGAAAGATTAAGAATAATATTGTTCATTTTATCTGAGTAAGGTCTACCTTTTTCTGCATTTTCTTGGGCTCTTCTTAATTTAGATGCTGCAACCATTTTCATTGCTTTTGTGATCTTTTGAGTAGACTTAACACTCGATATTCTTTTTTTTAAATCGTCTAAACTTGCCATAATTCTATGATTTAAAATTTTTCTTAAGCTCAGTAATAGCTTCGGTTAAGGATTTTTCAAAATCTTCTTCTAACTTACCTGAAGTTTTTATTGAGTCCAAAATTTCAGGTTTTTCGGATTTACATTTTTCTATGATTTTGTTCTCAAAATCAGCAATATTTTTTTGCTCAATATCGTCTAAATGACCTTTAACTCCACAAAATATTGAAATCACTTGTTCTGATACTGTCATTGGTGAGTATTGTTTTTGTTTAAGTAATTCAGTTAATTTAGAACCTCTATTTAAAAGTTTTTGAGTTGAAGCATCCAAATCTGATCCAAATTGTGCAAAAGCCGCCATTTCTCTATATTGAGCTAGTTCAAGTTTCATAGATCCTGATACTTTTTTCATGGCTTTAGTTTGTGCTGATGATCCAACTCTAGATACGGATAATCCTACATTGATTGCAGGTCTTATACCTTGATTGAATAGTTCTGTTTCTAAAAAAATCTGTCCATCTGTAATTGAAATAACATTTGTGGGTATAAATGCCGAAACATCGCCACCTTGTGTTTCAATTATTGGAAGAGCTGTTAAAGAGCCCCCGCCATGATCATCGCTTAATTTTGCTGCTCTTTCGAGTAATCTACTGTGTAAATAAAATACATCTCCAGGATATGCTTCTCTTCCCGGTGGTCTTCTTAATAAAAGCGACATTTGTCTGTATGCTACTGCTTGCTTAGATAGATCATCATATATAATTAATGCATGCATTCCGTTATCTCTAAAATATTCTCCCATTGCACAGCCAGTGTAAGGAGCTAAAAATTGTAGAGGTGCTGCATCTGAAGCTGTAGCTGCTACGATAGTTGTATATTCCATTGCTCCAGCTTCCTCTAAAGTTTTTTCAATTTGTCTTACTGTTGATCTTTTTTGACCTATTGCTACATAAATACAATAAAGCTTTTGTTTTTCATCATCAGATTCATTTATTTTTTTTTGGTTGATTATTGCATCAATAGCAACAGCAGTTTTACCTGTTTGTCTATCACCAATAATTAGTTCTCTTTGACCTCTTCCTATTGGAACTAAACTATCAATAGATTTCAACCCAGTCTGCATTGGTTCACTTACTGATTTACGGGGAATAATTCCTGGTGCTTTGACCTCAACTCTGCTTCTTTTAATACTTTTATCTAATGCTCCTTTTCCATCAATAGGATTTCCTAATCCATCAACTACTCTACCTAATAACTCTTTACCAACAGGGGTATCCACAATTGCACCTGTTCTTTTTACTGTATCTCCTTCTTTAACAGCTTTATCATCTCCAAAAATTACTACTCCAACATTGTCACTCTCTAAATTTAAAGCCATGCCTTTAGAACCATCTGAAAATTCCACCATCTCTCCAGCTTGAACATTGTCCAAACCATAAATTCTAGCAATACCATCTCCAACTGAAAGAACTTGACCAACTTCTGAAATCTCAGCTTTATCTCCGAATTTATTTATTTGTTCTTTTAATATCTTTGTTACTTCTGACGGATTTATTTCCATTTATGCCTCTATCATTTTCTTTTCTATTTTTTGTAATTTACTTTTTATAGAAGTATCAATCATAGTACTTCCAACCTTTATAATTAAACCCCCGATTAAACTAGGATCATGTTTATGATTTAATTTTATATTTGAACCAAAGGTAGAAGATAATTCATCTTTTATAGTATTAATTTCAATTTCATTTAAATTTTTTGCTGCAGAAAGTTCTGCCTGAACTTCACCTCTAGCATTTGAACAAATAAAAAGAAAATCATTTAATATTTTTTCAATATAAAAAAATCTTCTTTTAGAAACAACAAATCCAAGAAACTTTTTTAACAATTCATTAAATTTAAATTTATCAGAAATTGCATTCATTATTTTTAATTGATCTTTTATTTTATTTGTTGGGTCATCAATAAATTCTTTCATATCATTGTTGTTTCTAATAAGTTTAATTATTGAAGACGCTTGATCTTCTAATTCATTTATAGAATTATTCTCTTTAGCTAACTCAAATAGTGCTTGGGAATAACTATTTTTTGTAGATGATATATTATTTTTTTTGCTCAATTTATGCTCACTATCTGAAGATCTTTTAAAAATTTTGCTTAGATAACATACGAATAATGAGTCTTCAAGTCTCAGATTAGCACATATATGATAATTTAGCCCTTTAATTGAAGCTTATAGGATCGACATCAACTGTTAGTTTCATTCCTGATTGAATTTTAAATTCTTTTAAGATTATTTTAATTTTTTTTTGTATCTTTGACGTCTTTTTAGCCCTAATTAAAAGTCTACTTCGAAATTTACGATTAATTTTAAAAATAGGGGCATTAACTGGTCCAAGAATTTTTTCATTAATTGAGTTTGTTAAAATTTTTTTTAATCTCAAGGATTCTTGATCTAACTTTTTCTCATTTTCTGAAGATAAAATTAAAGAGATAAATCTTTCATAAGGTGGTAGATTATTTTGTTTTCTAAGTGATAACTCATGTTCTAAAAATTTAAATGGATCTTCGTTTGTAATTTGATCAATAATTTCTGGTTTTAAATTAAAGGTTTGAAAATAAACATTAGCAGACTTTCCCTCTCTTCCTGCTCTTCCAGATAATTGATGATAAAGTTGTAAATTTTTTTCAGCACTCCTTAAATCATGGCCTTGGGAAGTTAAATCTATATCCAAAACTACAATACAATTTAAATTTGGAAAATGAAATCCTTTAGAAATTAATTGTGTTCCAACAAGTATATTTATTTCACCTAATATAATCTTATCTAAAATATTTTTTCCAGATGCTTTATTCATAGTATCACTCGAAAAAATAATTGTCTTTTGATTTGGAAATAAACTTTTTACTTCTTCAGCAATTTTTTCAACTCCTGGACCACTGAATACAAACTCACAAAAATTATTTTTTTTACATTTTCTATATAAACTAGATGAAAATCCACAATAATGACAGAGAAGTTGATTTTTATTTTTATGATAAACAAGATTAATAGAACAGTTAGGACAAGAAAAAACATTCAAGCATTTTTTACATAAAACATAGGGGGCAAAGCCCCTTCTATTTATAAAAAAGAGAATTTGATCTCCTTTTTTTAAATGCCCTTCAACTTTTTCAATAGTTTTAAGAGAGATAAATGTTTTTTTAGCTAGTTTGTTTTGATTAAGATCAATTATATGATGTTTGGGTAAATTTGCATTCTTATATCGATTAATCAATCTTGAGCATGAATATTTTTTATTTTTAATATTGGCATAAGTTTCAATGGATGGAACTGAGGTAACCAAATTAATTGGTATATTTTCGCTATTAGCCCGTGCGATAGCCATATCTCTTGCGTTATAAGTTATACCTTCGTCTTGTTTAAATGATTGATCATGTTCTTCATCAACAATAATTAAACCAAGTTGTTTAAAAGGCAAAAATAAAGCTGACCTAGCACCAATAACTACTTTTATTTCACCGTTTGCAAGACCACTCCAAATTATTTTTTTTCTCTTTATAGTTATTTTTGAGTGCCAAACTGCTGCTTGAAAACCAAAAAATTTCATAAATTTTTTTTCAAATTCTCCTGTAAGACCTATTTCAGGTAATAAAATTAAAGATTGCAGTCCTTGATTCATAATTTTTTTAATTGCTTTAAAGTAAACTATTGTTTTGCCTGATCCTGTTGTTCCTTGCAATAAATGTACTCTAAACGAATTGTCATGTTTAATTAATTCTTCAAAAGCTATCTCTTGTTCACTAGAAAGATTAAATTTTTCTTTATTAGTTCTTATATGATATTTTTGATATTCAATATTTTTTTGTTTTTCAATAGCATTTCCACTCAAAAGGTGAAGTTTAAGTGCCATACCTAATGGAACTAAATTATATTCTGAAAACCAATTTAAAAAATCAATTGTTTGCTTTTTTAAAGACTCTATATTTAATTTTTTCTTAATTAATTTAATTTCAAATTTTTTATTGTCATTTTTTTCAAATTGATTCCAAACAACCCCTGTGATTATTTTTCTGCCAAAAGGAACATTTACATAATCTCCAGTTTTTAATATTAATGAACTTTCATACGTAAATGGGTGATCAAAAATATTAGGGAGTAAAACAGGATATTTCATAAAAAGAATCTTGGTTATTATATAAGATTTTTAATTAAGAATGGATCTGTCTTTTTTCTACTGATAGAGCCGCTTCTTTTATTGCCTCTGAAAAAGTTGGATGTGCGTGACAAGTTCTAGCTATATCTTCAGAACTTGCACCAAATTCCATAGCAACTACCATTTCAGCAATCATTTCTCCGGCATGCGGACCTATAATATGAACTCCCAAAACTTTATCTGTTGTCGTGTCTGCAAGAATTTTTACAAATCCTTCGGGTGCGTCAATTGCCTTAGCTCTTGAGTTTGCCATGAATGGAAATTTTCCAACTTTGTAATTATTCTTATTTGCTTTTAGCTGCTCTTCTGTTTTGCCAACTGATGCAACCTCTGGAGAGGTATATATAACATTAGGAATAATATCGTAATTTACATGTCCTGATTGACCCGCAATTAATTCAGCAACCGCAATGCCTTCTTCTTCTGCTTTATGGGCAAGCATAGGTCCTTCGATAACGTCTCCTATTGCAAAGATATTTTTAACATTAGTTTCAAAATTTTTATTTACTTTTACCCTTCCTTTTTCATCAGTTTTAACTCCAACATTATTTAAATTTAACCCTTTAGTATGTGGCTTTCTACCAACAGAAATTAAAACAACATCTGCTTCTAATGTATTTTTCTTTTTTTCTTTATCAATAGTGTCAATGATTACAAAATTTTTACTTTTTGTAATTTTCTCTACTTTAGTATTCAATTGAAATTTTATTCCTTGCTTCTTCAAAATTTTCTCAAATTCACTTGAAACTTCTCTATCCATACCTGGTGTTATATGATCTAAAAATTCAATAACTTCTACTTGGGTACCTAATCTTGACCAAACAGATCCCATTTCTAGTCCAATATAACCACCTCCTACGACAACCATTTTTTTTGGTAACTTAGAAAGAGATAATGCACCAGTTGAAGAAATTATTTTTTCTTCATCAAATTCTATGCCAGGTATTGAAGTAGGCTCTGAACCTGTACTAATAATTGTTTTATCTGATAGAATTGTGGTTTCTTTACCCTCAGATAAAATTGATATTTCATTTGCACTTTTAAATGCGCCTGTACCTTTAAAATATGTGACTTTATTTTTCTTGAATAAAAACTCTATACCTTTTGTTAGAATTTCTACTGCTTTTTCCTTATTTTTCATCATTTTATCTAAGTTTAACTTAACTTGACCAACTTCAATTCCAATCTTCTCAAAGTTTTTAGCTTTATGAAAATTCTCAGAAAAATTTAGTAAATTTTTAGATGGAATACATCCAATATTTAAACATGTGCCTCCGAGAGATCCTCTGGACTCAATACAGGCAGTTTTAAATCCAAGTTGAGACAGTCTTATTGCACAAACATATCCTCCAGGACCACCTCCAATTACTGTAATATCGAACTTTTCAGACATTTAAATATTTAAAAATAATCTCCTAGGGTCTTCCAAATTCTCTTTAATAGTTTTAAGAAAAGTTACCGAGTCTTTTCCATCAATAATTCTATGATCATATGATAATGCTAAATACATAACTGGTCTAATTTTTATTTCTTCATTTTCTACAATTGGTCTTTCAACAATATTATGCATTCCTAGCACTCCAGATTGCGGTGGATTAAGTATAGGTGTTGATAACATAGAGCCGTAAACACCACCATTGCTTATGGTGAAAGTTCCACCTTGCAAATCTTCAATGGTCAAACTTCCATTTTTTGCATTATCAGATAGTTTTTTTATTTCTTTTTCAATATCAGCAAATGACATTTCATCAGCATTTTTTATTACAGGGACTACTAGACCTTTGTCAGTTCCTACTGCAAAACTAATATTATAATAGTTTTTATAAATAATTTCTTGCCCTTCAATTTCTGCATTAAGAATTGGAAATAATTTTAGTCCTAAAACACAAGCTTTTACAAAAAATGACATAAAACCTAATTTTATGCCGTATCTGTTTTGAAAATCTTCCTGATTTTGTTTTCTCATTGAAATTAACATTGACATGTTAACTTCATTAAATGTGGTTAACATAGCAGCATTATTTTGAGCATCCTTTAATCTTTTAGCAATAGTTTGGCGCAATCTTGTCATTTTGATTCTCTCTTCCTCACCAAATTTAATTTTTCTTTGATTGGGTGATGGATTTTCTCCCATTAAATTTAATAAATCGCCTTTAAGAATTCTTCCATCTTTACCAGTTCCATCAATTTGATCTACATTTAATTTTTTTTCTGAAACAATTTTTCTCACTGCAGGAGATAAATTTTTATTAACATTTATAGATTTTATTTCTTCAATTTGAACTTTTTCATTTTCAACTTCCTCATCCAATATTAATGGTTCTTCTTCGTTCAATATCGTAGGCTCTTCTTCTAATCCTTGATCAATAGCATTTTCTTCTAATTTAAAAGAATTATTTTTTTCATCATTCTTTTGAATTTCAATATTTTTTGGTTTAATTTTTTCAATAGTTGTGGTTTTGTCAACTTTTACATTATTCTCTGAAATAACTCCTAATATAGCACCAACTTCGACAGTATCGCCTTCTTTGTAATTAATTTCTGATAAAACTCCACTTATTGCAGACGGTACTTCTAAATTAACCTTGTCAGTTTCGAGCTCAACAACAGCTTCATCTGCACTGACGCTGTCTCCTTTATTTTTTAGCCATTTAGAAACTGATGCCTCTGTTATACTTTCTCCTAGTACAGGAACTAAAATTTTTTCACTCATTTATTCAAATACCTTACTTATAATTTCTTGTTGTTCTGAAACATGTCTTTTAGCATATCCAGTTGCTGGGGATGCATCTGGGTTTCTTCCAATGTAAGAAATTTCATTATTTTTAGCCTTTATAGTCTCCAATGTCCATTGGATATAATCTCTAACTAATAACCACGCTCCCATGTTTTTTGGTTCTTCCTGACACCAAAAAAAATTAGCATTTTTTGCGAATGGTTTTAGTTCTTTTACAAGGCTTTTTGCTGGAAAAGGATAAAGCTGCTCAATTCTTAAAAGAATTACATCATCTTTTTTTATTTTTTCTCTAGCTTCTAATAAATCAAAATATACTTTTCCCGAACACAAAATTACTTTTTTAATTTCCGAATTATGTTTAAGTTTTATAAACCCCTTGTTCTTAGGGTCCATAGAGTGATCCCACATTACTCTATGAAATGAATTATTTTTACTAAAATCTCTAAGATTAGATTTACAATACTTGTTTCTTAATAATGATTTTGGTGTCATCATAATCAAGGGTTTTCTAAAATCACGCAATAACTGTCTACGAAGTGCATGAAAATAATTAGCTGGTGTTGTACAATTCATGACTTGTAAATTATCATTTGCGCATAATTGAAGAAATCTTTCTAGTCTTGCTGATGAATGTTCGGGTCCTTGTCCTTCATAGCCATGTGGTAGCAACATAACTAATCCTGATGCTCTTTTCCATTTTCTTTCACCGGAAGATATAAATTGGTCAATAATTACCTGTGCTCCATTAGCAAAATCTCCAAACTGTGCTTCCCATATAGTTAAAGTGTTAGGAGCAACAAGGCTATATCCATATTCAAAACCCAAGACTGCTAACTCAGATAAAAAACTATCAACAACTTCAAAATTTTTCTGTTTTTGAGAAATATTATTGAGGGGTACATATCTTGAATTATCTAATTGATTCCTTAATACAGAATGTCTTTGGCTAAAAGTACCTCTTCCAGTATCCTGACCTACTAATCTGACTGGATATCCTTCTTCTAATAAAGATCCAAATGCCAAAGATTCAGCTGTAGCCCAATCTATACCATACCCTTGTTCTATTGTTTTCTTTCTATTATCTAAAATTTTATTTATGGTTTTATGAATATTAACCTCTGATGGTACTGTATTAATCTTGTTTGATATATTTGATAAAATATTTAAGTCTATTCCAGTTGCTCCTCTTTTATCTTTTCCTTTTTCTGGTTTATATCTAGACCAAGTCCCCTCAAACCATTCAATTTTGGGTTTATAATCCTTTGCTGTTTTAAATTGTTGATCTAAAAGTTCTTTAAATTTTTTAATTTGTGAATTTAAGTCTTCTTTTAATATCACATTTTCATTTATTAATTTTTCCCCATAAATATTTATTGTTGATGGATGTGACCTAATTTTTTTATACATTAATGGTTGCGTAAATGAAGGTTCGTCCCCTTCATTATGTCCAAATCTTCGGTAACAAACTAAATCAATGACAACATCTCTATTAAATTTTAATCTAAATTCTGTTGCTATCCTTGTAGCATATACTACTGCTTCAGGATCATCTCCATTAGCATGTATAATTGGTGCATCTACCATTTTTGCAACATCAGAAGGGTGCGGGGAAGATCTTGCAAACCTAGGACTAGTAGTAAAGCCTATTTGATTATTGATAATTATATGAATTGTTCCACCAGTATTATGACCGGGTAAACCTGACATTGCAAAACACTCTGCAACAATACCTTGTCCAGCAAAAGCAGCATCTCCATGAATTAATATTGGAATAACTTTATTTCTATCTTTGTCTTTGTGAAAAAATTGTTTTGCTCTTGCTTGTCCTAATACTACTGGATTTACTGCTTCCAAGTGTGAAGGATTATCTGTTAAGCTTACATGAACTGAATTTCCATCAAATTCTCTGTCAGAAGAAGCACCTAAATGATATTTAACATCACCAGCTGTATCTTCTCCATCATTGCTCATTTCACCTGCAAACTCATTAAAGATTCTTTTATAAGATTTTTGCAGTACATTTGCTAAAACATTAAGTCTACCTCTATGAGACATTCCGATTTTTACTTCTTTAATTTTATATTGGCCGCCTATTTTAATTATCTGTTCTAAAGCTGGTATTAAACTTTCAGCTCCATCTAGACCAAATCTTTTTGTTCCCACAAATTTTGTATTTAAAAATTTTTCAAAACCTTCAGCTTGAATAAGTTTATTTAAAATTGCATTTTTTCCATTTTTTGTAAAATGGAGTGCATTTTCATCTTTTTCAACCCTGTCTCTGATCCATTTTCTTTCTGATGGATTAGAAATGTGCATATACTCATAACCTATTGAACCACAATAAGTTTTTTTGAGAAAAGATAATATTTCTTTAATATTAGAATAATCTTTATTTGTAATACCATCTAAATAAATTTTCTTTTTATAGTCATCTTTATTAAATCCATAACTTTCAGGATGAAGTTCATCTAAATATTCGATTTTTCTTAATTCTAAAGGATCAATTTTTGATATCAGGTGCCCTCTTTGTCTATATGATCTAATTAAAGAAACTGCTCTGATTGAATTTCTATTTGTTTTTTTAATATCTACATCATCAATATATTTAGATTGTTTTAATTTTGATATACTTTGATCTTTATAATTTAAATTTTTTTGTATTTCTTCTAAATTAATTTTTTTCTTTTGGGGGCTCCATGTAGGTCCGTTTATTTCACTAACAACTAAATCTATCTCTTCTCCTATATCTAAAAAGTAATTTCTCCAACTTTCAGGTAGGTCAGCATCTTTATTTATAAATTTCAAATACATTTGCTCAATAAATGCACTATTAGATTTATTAAGAAATGATGTTTTTTTGTACTCTAGATTTTTTGATGATGACATCTATGTTTTTTTTTAAATATAATACTAGAAAAATGACTTCAATTGGACAATTTATTAAATAATGTTTTTCCAATTTCTGAAGGTGATTTTGCGACTGTAATACCACATTCTTCCATTTTTTTGATTTTTTCTTTAGCTCCTCCTTTTCCACCTGAAATTATAGCTCCTGCATGCCCCATTCTTCTTCCTGAAGGGGCAGCTAAACCTGCAATAAAGCCAACAATTGGCTTTTTTATAGTATGATTTTTTGCAAATTCTGCCGCTTCTTCTTCTGCTGTTCCACCTATTTCTCCAATCATTAAGATAGATTTTGTTTTCTCATCTTTTAAGAATAAATCTAAACAATCTATGAAGTTTGTTCCATTAATAGGATCTCCTCCAATACCAATGCATGTTGTTTGTCCTAATCCATTTTCACTGGTTTGTGCTACTGCTTCGTATGTTAGAGTTCCTGATCTAGAAACAATTCCCACAGAACCTTTTTTATGTATATTTCCTGGCATAATACCAATCTTGCACTCGTCTGGAGTTATAATACCTGGACAATTTGGACCAATTAATCTCGAATTAGATTTAGTTAATTTCTGTTTAACTTTAAGCATATCCAAAACTGGAATTCCTTCTGTAATACAAATTATTAACTCTATAGATGCATCTATTGCTTCAATTATAGCTTCTCCAGCAAATTTTGCTGGAACATAAATCATAGAGGCGTTAGCTCCTGTTTTTTCTTTGGCTTCTTCGACGGTATTAAATACAGGTCTTTCTAGGTGAAATTGTCCTCCTTTTTTTGGTGTAACTCCACCAACTAAATTTGTTCCATATTTTATTGCCTGTTCAGAATGAAAAGTTCCATGAGATCCTGTAAAGCCTTGACATATAACTTTCGTATTTTTATTAACTAAAACTGACATAATTTATTTTATTGCCTTAACTACTTTTTCTGCTGCATCTCCTAGGTCTGATGCTGAAATAATTTTTAGTCCGGAATTATCTAATATTTTTTTACCTTCTTTATAATTAGTTCCAGCCAATCTAATTACTAATGGTACATTTATT
>Ga0208261_1000220_pt1 | contig 24330 bp, 21 predicted proteins | sample Knorr_S7_td_DCM__FD_185595 | JGI IMG/M metagenome (GOLD analysis project Ga0208261, IMG submission 185595) | Marine microbial communities from Southern Atlantic Ocean transect - Knorr_S7_td_DCM_ad_131m_LV_B (SPAdes) (version 3) | ecosystem: Environmental > Aquatic > Marine > Oceanic | place...
GTGTCTGTTGGGCTAATACTTTTTATAGCGGCAGCTTTGGTCCTAGGACTTTGGAAGCTCAATTTGCTGAGAAAGCTATGAAATTCGTGTATCTCCCCTGAGCGTCTCGCTAACTTTCGAACGGCCCGCATCGCGAGAACTAGCCGGGTCTCTGGCAGAATGACCGCATGGACGTCGTTCTCACAGGCACAGGGAGCCCGCTGCCAGATCCCAATCGAGCAGGCCCCTCGACCCTAATCAAGGTGGATGACTGTCATGTCCTCGTCGATGCTGGTCGCGGGGTAGTCATGAGAATGGCTGGAGCCGGGTCATTACCGTTATTTTTGAGCGCAGTTCTCATCACTCACTTGCACAGTGATCACATCTGCGACCTCAACGACGTCATCACTACTCACTGGGTCATGGGTCAAGGTAACGCTGTGCTTCCCATCTACGGCCCTCCAGGCACGGAGGAATTCGTGAACAGGCAGATGCATGCCCTAGAGGCAGATATCAGTTACCGCATCGAACATCACGAACAACTGACGCATGGCCCACAAGTCCAAGTAGTTGAGCTCGCTCCAGGCGAACAATTCACGGTTGGCGAGCTGTTCGTCAGAACCGCGGCCACTGAACACGCTCCCGTTAAGCCAACTTTGGGTTATCGCATAGAACACAGCGAGTTATCCGTAGCACTAGTCGGAGACACTGTCCCCTGTGAAGGTGTTGATGAACTAGCGAGAGACGTCGATGCGTATGTTCAAACCGTCATCCGCAGTGACCTTGTCAGCTTGAGCCCAAACTCTATGATGCTCGACATTTTGGATTACCACTCAGATGTAGGACAAGCAGCGCAAACCGCGGAGCGGGTTAACGCGAAAAGACTCGTTCTCACACACATGGTCCCAGCGCCCAATGCGGAGCAATACGCCGAGTGGGTTGCCGAGGCCCGGAAACACTTTCGCGGTGAAATCGTCATAGGTGACGACCTCACAACAGTTTCCCTGTAAAGGACATCGTGACGACTAAACCTCTACCTGAATTCCAGGGGCGAATCGGAAGAACATTAGATGAGTCTGAACCTCATTTTCCCACCAAGCAACACCCTGGGAGGGAGGCCCCGAACGTCGTAATTATCTTGCTAGACGACACCGGATTTGCACAGTTGGGTTGCTACGGCTCCGACATCGACACCAGGCACATTGACGCCCTGGCCGGCAACGGTCTTCGTTTCACAAATTTCCACGTCACCCCGCTCTGTTCTCCTACTCGGGCTGCCCTATTGACGGGCAGGTCACAACACAGTGTGGGTATGAGGTCGGTATCGAACCACCAAACAGGCTTTCCGCACCAACTCGGCCATATAACTAACCATGCAGCCACAATCGCCGAGGTTTTGCAGTCAGAGGGATACGCCACATTTTGTGCCGGAAAATGGCACCTCGCCCCAACCAACGACATTTCTGCTGCTGGGCCCTTCGACCAGTGGCCGTTAGCGAGAGGCTTTGATCGCTTCTATGGATTTCTCGAGGGCGAAACTGATCAGTTTCACCCGGAACTTGTTGTCGACAACCAACACATTGACGCGCCTGCGAAGGTGGACGGGAGCTATCACCTAAGCGAAGATCTAGTTGATCAACTCTTGAAGATGATTAACGACAGCAAAGGGATCCGCTCGGATCGTCCTTTCTTCGCATATCTGCCATTCGGTGCCACCCACGCGCCCCATCAAGCACCTGACCAGTATCTGCGAAAATATCGCGGGCGTTACGATCAGGGTTGGGACATAACCCGCGAGGACTGGTACCAGAAGCAAATAAAGCTGGGCGTTACGTCGGAAGATACACAGCTGGCACCTCGTAACAGAGGTGTTGAAGCATGGAATGACCTTCCCGAATCTCACCAAGCGGTCGCCTGCAGACTGCAAGAAGCCTTTGCTGCGTTTTTAGATCACACCGACGATCAAATAGGACGATTTGTTGATGGCCTAAAGGAAATGGGTGAGCTGGATAACACCATTTTGGTGTTTCTTGCTGACAACGGCGCTTCTCAAGAAGGCGGACCCTATGGAGTGCTCCATGAGATGAAATTTTTCAACGGGATGTTCGATTCGCCAGATGACCTAATTAAGGAGATTGACGACATCGGCGGGCCTCACAGTCACTGTAATTACCCGTGGGGTTGGGCCCAGTGCGGTAACACCCCTTTCAAGTGGTACAAGCAAAATACTCACGAAGGTGGGGTGCATGTGCCAATGATCATCCACTGGCCGGACGGCATCAATGGAGATGAACACGGATCGCTTCGCCGACAGTTTGTGAACGTATCCGATATCGTCCCGACCCTTTATGAGCTGCTGGCTATGACACCACCAGAGAGCTACAAAGGATACGAACAGCTTCCCGTCACTGGAGCTTCCTTCGCGTCCGTTCTCAACTCGGCTGAAGCACCGGCGACGAACAAGCTTCAATATTTTGAACAGTTTGGCTCACGGGCTCTAGTCACTGAAGACGCAGGGGACTATTGGAAGGCCGTGACCCGGCATAAGCAGGGAGACCCTTTTGAAAACGATAGGTGGGAGCTATACAACCTGTCTCTCGACGCATCTGAGTGCAGGGACCTGGCCGAAACTGAACCCGGTCGGTTGGAACGATTAATCGATCTCTGGTGGGAGCAAGCGGAGCTAAATGGTGTACTGCCGCTAGATGACCGAACGCTTGAATTATTTAGATCGCGCATCGATGATCATTCCCCGCACCCAAGTCATCGGCGATATCGTTACCGCCCGCCCATGTCTTCAATTCCCGCTCAGGTGTCTCCGTCCCCATCTGGTCGGTCGTGGCACCTGGAAGCGGTATTTACGTGTAGTGGCGACGACGAGGGTGTGATTTATGCGCGCGGAAACGAAAACGCAGGAATCACAATCTTTATTCAAAACTCACAGTTAGTGGTTGACTACAACGCGTTCAAAGATCATTCAATTTTGGAATCAACGATTCAAGTGCCACCAGGTAACAATGAACTCTCTGTCCTGGTGCAACGATTGGAGCAGGGGGCGGGTCGCATCGAAATCTCAGTAAATGGAACGCCCTGCGGCTCTATTGAATTGCCGTTTCTGATGGGGATGATCAGTTCGATGGGAGCAAGCGTAGGGCGAGACACAGGTTCACCTGTATCTCCTCGATACGAAGCACCTTTTGAGTTCACAGGCGATTTGCAAGAAGTCACAATCCAATTAGCTGCGAAAACTCGACAAGAAGAACACGAAAACGGCAAGTCGGAAATGTCTCGGCAGTGACCAACGGAGCTAAGCCTCAAATCAGGCCCGAGGCCTGATTCTCGAACCTTGGCTATCCGTAACTACGAGATTTCCGCACCTTCGAGTCGCCCATCATCCCGCCACTCACTCAAAATGCGGTGGAAACGAATGGGTCCGGCTCCATAGCTGGTGGTGAAGAACCCGTCTGGGTTGCCAGTCTTACCTTCGTTGTTGTAGTAACCCGGCGTGCACTCGGCGCGAAAGCGCTCTCCGAGGTTTGATTTGTCGAGCATCTCATCGACCCACATTTGCTCACCTTCATCAGTGGCCTCGATGACTGATCCACCTTGGTCCCGTACCTGGGAAATCATGTAAGAAATGTGCATCGCTTGTTCGTTTAACGCTTGGGGGACATTGACTGTTACAGCGGTATGCGTGAACCCCAGAAAGAAACAGTTTGGAAAGTCGGCTGTTTGCATTCCATGCAAAGTTCGAGGTCCGTTTCCCCATTTTTCACTTAGCTGTTGCCCGTTTCGGCCCAGGATGTCATACCCAGCTCGTCGCGTGTACCCAGTACCAACTTCAAATCCGGTCGCAAATACGATGCAGTCAACCTCGTATTCGACACCACCAGCGACAACACCCTTTTCGGTGATGCGCTCCACTCCTCTTCCCTCTGTGTCCACGAGGGTGACGTTGGGCAAGTTGAAAGTAGGGAGGTACTCGTCATGGAAACAAGGCCTCTTGCAGAATTGCCGGTACCAGGGCTTCAAAGCTTCGGCGGTGGCAGGGTCTTCTACGACCTGGTCTACGCGGTCGCGGATCGAGTTCATCTTTTGGTAGTCGGCCATCTTCATCAGATAACCCTTTTCTCTGCCGGTGATGCGTCGCCCTAACTTTCGACCAGCCAGCTTGGCTGCTGTCCCGGTTAGATTTCGGAAGATGTCCGTCCAACCATCGGAAACTAGGTCCTCATCTTGATCTCCGCCTGCTACCAATGTGTTGAAGTTGTCCATTCGCCGGTATTGCCAACCAGTTTCAAGAGATTCGGCCCATGCGGGGTCTGTCTCACGATTATTTCGATAATCGACCGATGAAGGGGTCCTTTGGAATACGTACAGTTGTTCTGATGAGGCTCCAAGGTGAGGGATGCACTGGATGGCGGTAGCGCCAGTTCCAATAATCGCCACCTTCTTGTCGCTTAGGCCATCCAAATTTCCACCGTTGTCGCCGCCGGTGTACTCGTAGTCCCAACGACTGGTGTGAAACGTATGACCTTTAAAGTCCGATAGCCCTGAAATTCCAGGAAGCTTGGGTCGGTTCAACGGGCCGTTGGCCATGGCCACGAACTGGGCTTTCATCCGATCGCCTCGATCAGTTTCGATCACCCATCGAGAGATGCTCTCGTCCCAAGACAGCTTGGTTACAGAGGTACTAAAGCAGGCCTTCTCGTAGAGCCCGTAATGACGTCCGATGTTTTGCGTGTGCTCCATAATTTCTGGAGCGAAGGAATACTTATGCTTTGGTACGTAATCGAGCTCCTCAAGCATCGGCAAGTAGCAATAGCTTTCAACGTCGCACATCGCTCCGGGATAACGATTCCAATACCAGGTTCCGCCAAAATCCCCACCGCGTTCGATAACGCGAATATCGGTGAAGCCGGCCTCGCGGAGCCTTCCCCCCATTAACAAACCGCCGAAACCACCGCCAATAATTGCGATTTCAACCTCGTCGAACAGAGGTTCCCGTTCCACGGTCTCTTCGTAAGGATCGTCTAGATACTTTGAGAATTCTCCGGTGACCTCCACGTACTGCTCATTGTGGTCATCTCGTAAACGCTTGTCCCGTTCAGAAAGGTATTTCGTGTGTAGTTCTTCGGGATCGAAGTCGATCTCACCTAGTACTGCCGTGACAGCTTCGTGCATTTCGTCCATGCCCTGACCTTACCTGGAATCTAAGCACTGTTAGTTAACAGGGCGGAGAACTTATGTCCAAGCCACCCTGGCCCAGAACAAAGTTGAGCAATAATAGATATCCCGGTTGTCGCCAGCGGTGAGGAACATTCCGTTTGCGAGACGGGATCCGGTGTTGACCCGGTTCAATAACTCGCCCGTCGCGATATCAACGACGATTAAGTCGTCTGTTTGGTCAGCAGTGAAATCGTTGATCACTAACTCGCCGGACTCCGGGAAAACGACTGGCTGCATGGATGGCTTGACGTTCAAATGCCAGATTGGAGAGAGTTGTCCGGCAGTAGAAATTCCGGCGAGTCCACCGTTAATCGAATCCCAGGCGATGGCCGTCTCGAGCTCAGGGACGTTTACTGGGGGAGCGATAATTCCCCCACCGGGGTTGCCGAATGGTTCTACTGAATCTAGGTGCGCGGAGCTTTGATTTATTCGCAGCAAACGTTGAGGGCTGCCCCAAGGAGCGGGCCGTTGCCAAGAGAGGAGGTTCCCGGCCGGCTCATCGAAGCGACCATTAGGCAGTCTGTGGTGGATCGCTCTAACGCCTTCGATGTCACCGCAGTCCATCAGCCATAGGTGCCCGTCGGAGATGCATGAATCCCAAGCAAGGCCAGAGTCCGAGTCCATGGCCCGGTAACGGCATCGCCAGTCAGAGATTTCGGGTTGGCCGTTAACCACCTCGATTTTCCAGATGTGTTCTATTCCCGGCACGTAGATGAAGTCTGTGCCATCTTGGAAATCGGCAGCGATTCGGCCCATTGACCCTTCTGGTAGGAGCAATGTCTCTATCACTTCCAAACTTGTGGGATCCAAAAACGTAAGGGTGGTCCCGCCTTGACCCTCCAAACGTAAATCCTTAGTGACCAAAGTTCCGTCGGAGAGTGATAGCAATCCGTTGTGAGCGCGGTCTACCGGAAGGCGTCGTTCGTTTAGAACCGACAAATCGCTGGGGTCTAATCGATGAAGATACGACCCGTTGACGGACATGAGGGTTCCGTCCGCATGAGCCAAAATTGCTCCACACCAAACGTGATCGCCGCAAGGAAGCTGTGGGGATTCGGCGAGCGTTTCGAGCGACTCTGGGTCGAAGCGAGTAACCCATCCATATGGAGGTGGGCCGACGAACGCAGGCATGGTGCCTCCGACGTACCACTCGTTTTGGTCTCTCCGAACGGTCATTACGTTCCAACGATCATTACGCACAAGGGTGACGTGCGCCTCGGCTCCCGCAGCATCCAACCGGCCGCTTCGAGCTTTTTGACGTCTGTTGCCTCCGCATTCAACAGGCCACGGAGAGTTCCAATACCCACTCGCTACTTCAGTTCGGTCAAGGGGCGTGTTTGTCATAAGTAACCCACTAATCTTTTTGTGGTTGGAAGTTTGCTAGCTAGTGATCTTGGGGGCAGCGCGATGGAGCACAACGAACAGTTAACCCAGATAAAAGTTCTCTTATCCAGGTTGGATTCGGGCACAAATGTAGATGCGGGCGGTGTCAGGCTCAATCCAACTAACAGTTACACGGATTTGGCCCGCGCGTGCCAAGAGCGGGAATTGTTCTTTGAGTCCCACCCACAGCTTTTGGGCCTTTCTTGTGATTTGCCTGAACCAGGCTCATTCTTCACCGCTGATGACCTTGCGACTCGAATATTGGCGACGCGCGATGAGGACGGCCGATTTCGTGCCTTTGTGAACGCCTGTCGCCATAGGGGAGTCGCTGTTGAAGAAGAAGAACGGGGAACTAAGCGGAGATTCGTATGCCCATTCCACAGTTGGTCCTATGACCCCAAAGGTGCGTTAGTCGGTCTCCCTAAAGAAGAACAGTTTGGCGAAATAGACAAAGAATATTTTGGTCTAGTTGAGCTTCCGACCGAAGAGAAATATGGGTTTTTGTTTGTTCACCCAGACCCTTCAGGCTCAGTTGATGTTGATCATCTACTCGGCGAAGAGTTGGCTCGAGAATTTGCTGCTTGGAATTTTGGTTCGTTTGGTCGACTCGGCGGCGATCGATATGAGATCGAATGTAACTGGAAGCTCGCGATGGACACGTTCGGTGAGACGTATCACTTTAATTCTTTGCATCGGGACTCTTTAGCGAACTTCTTTCAAGGGAACGTCCAGTGTTACGACACCTACGGGCAACATCACCGCATGATTCTCTGCAAAAAGGCGATACACGAAATGCGAGAGTGGCCCGAGGATCAGTGGGATATCACGGTCGCTGGCCTGCCTGTCTATTGGATCTTTCCGAACAATATTGTGATGCCAAGTGAATGGGGACTCTACGTGGTTCGGGCATACCCGGATGAAACCAACCCTGGCAAACACACAAGCGTTATTTCGTTCTACGTGCGCGGCGACAAAGCCAGCATCGCCGAAACTAATAACGGTCTAGATGAGAGGCAGGCTCTTTTGGAGACAGCGCCTTTGGAAGCTCTTTCGGAGATTGCGCAAGGCTTTGCCGCAATTATTCGCGATGAAGACTACGTAGCCAGCGCAAGTCAGCAACGGTCGGCGAACAGCGGAACACTAGACCACGTAATTTTCGGCAGAAATGAGCCGGCGCTTCATCACTATCACAACACATATCGGGCAGCGCTGGGGTTGGATCTCCTGCCTCTCTTAGACCCTGCATCCATGGCGTGAGGGCTCTCGATCTTGGCGCTAAAGATCTGAAGCGGGCACCCAAGTGGAATGAGTTCCACTGCAAATTCGTTCAGGGAGCCGAATTTGGCATATCGGTCCCTCTGTAGGATCTGCCGCGTCGAAGATGAGTGCTTCGGACAAGTCTCGGTTCATATCTGAGGAAAAAGTGACGAGATACCCGTCATCTTCGGCCACAGCGCCCTCCCTTGGGGCCATGACCGTCTCGCTGATAAACACTCCCGGTTCGAATTCGTAGAGATCTTCGGTGCCCGTATCCAGATCGTGTTTGATTAAACCATCGAATGCGAACAGCCCGGGCGCGCAGCGAGCGTTGTACGAGTAGCGATGTCTTCTGCCTGCATGGCGCCCATTGATCATCGGGAACTCTGCACAGGTGTCACTCATAGCCTCTTCTTTGCATTCACCGGTGATGGTGTTGAAACTCCAGCGGTGTGCTCTGGCTTGAAGGACGTTCATATCTAAAGTCTCGAACCCTTTATGGTTACCGGTCCCTCGATCGACACCACGAGCAGTCGGGTTATGTTGGAAAAAGCCGTCCAAAATTACCCAATCTCCGTCTTCGTAGGCGTTGGTCCAATGAAGAACAAAGGTGGGATCTGCTTCGAACCACAAGATGTCTTCGGTTGAACCGTGTCTGGGAACCAAAGCGAACCTACTCGGGAGATCGCGATCAAAAATATTCGAGTAATACCCCTCGGCGAGACCCTCAGGACTCCAAAACAGAGGTAAATCGTTGAGAATGGACCAATTCTCCGTAAAGGCCATGTCGTGCGGGAGACGGGGTCCAGGTAACGGGATATCCAAGTGAGTTGTGAGTTCGCCCGAACGGCTAACAACTCCGTAACGCATATAGGGCGCATCTGTGAAATAGCTGAAAAAAAGCAACTCCCCAGTGTGTTCATCAATTTTTGGGTGAGCAGACACGCCCTCGGCCGGGAAAAAGCCGTTCCAGGTTGTCTTGCCCAGATCAGCTAGGGTTCGCGGGTCGAGTCGGTACAGCTCCCCGCACTGATAGAAGCTCGCGAGAGCGACACCTCCATGGACGATGACGTCGGTAGAAGCATTATCTTTCATGAAAGTCCGAGCGCCCCAGCCGTAATCAGCAATCGCGTTTGACGGGTGCTCAGCAATCCCAGCCCAAAGACTTTCCTTAGCGTCCTGTTCAGCTACGAAAGCATCGGTACGCACGAAGCGATTTGCATAGCGAGCCTCACCGTTCTCAAAAGAGATCGAATGCATCATGCTGTCACCATCAAATGGGTGATAGCGCTTAATTGGCTCAAACAGAGGGTTCTCAGTATTACGAAGATAAACACCGTTGAGGTCCTCAGGTATTTCGCCGATGACGTCCATGTCCCAAGCGTCGTATTCACGGTGCTGGGGACGCCAGACACCTGAACGATACGGATGGTCATCATTGGGCGGTAGACCCGGTTCGAAGGTATCTCGTAAAGTAACAGTCATTGTTTTCCCTTTCGTTGAGGGTAGCAACGGTTCATTACTGATAAGGCCAAACAGCCCTCGCTTCGATGGGGAACCATAATGCAAGAACGGCAATGAAAGGGAAGCGACCATGACGCATCTGACATCTGAGGCGATCCACTCGCTGTGCCTAAACGATCCGGAGTTTCAGATGGCGTCAAGGCACTGGACCGGCGGAGTGCGATTTGAGATAGGCGTAGAGGAGTGCGGGGTCTGCGTCAATGAGGGCGAGGTCGAAGAAGGACTTCCGACGCCTGGAGTCGGCGTCATAACAATCAGCGGACCGCAGGAGATCTGGGACCAAGTGTTGAGTGTCAACCCCCCTCGCTTCATGAACGACATCAACATCGCGACAGGACGAGGAGGCCTCTCATGGCAGGGTGACCGCCTGACCTGGTGGCAGTATTTGCCGGCCATCCAAAGGATTTGTGAGTTGATGCGCAACCCAGCGCCCATGGCAGCGGATCCTGTCGAAGAGGGGCAAGGCCATGGCTCGTTCGATAGTCCTATTGGCCGCTATCTACGTATCGACCTTCGAGGGGTTGAACACAGAATCTATATGGAAGAAGCAGGGGAAGGGATACCTCTTCTTTTGCAACACACGGCTGGTTCTCACGGGGTGCAATGGCGACATCTTTTCGAATCTTCAGCCATCACAGACCACTTCCGGTTAATAGCTTACGACCTGCCTTTTCACGGTAAGTCGGTCCCACCAGTAGGTCGTGAATGGTGGTCCGAGACATACAGACTTGATGGCGACTTTTTGCGTTCCATTCCTATTGCTATCTCGGACGCTCTCGGACTAGACCAACCAGTCTTTATGGGCTGCTCTGTTGGAGGTCTCTTAGCTCTGGATTTGGCGCAGAAACACCCCGAGAAATTTCGGGCAGTGATTTCGGTTGAAGGAGCGTTGCACGTCGGCGGCAATCTGAATGCCCTGGAGGGCTTTTGGCACCCTCAAGTTTCTAACGAAACCAAAGCCACCATGATGGAAGGTCTCACTGCACCGACCTCACCGCTTCCTTACAGAAAGGAAACCGCTCAGGCATACGCATCTGGCTGGCCCCCGGTGTTCTTAGGGGACCTTTGGTACTACATAGCCGAATACGACTTGAGAGACTCAGCATCGACCATCGATACATCGGAAGTCGGGGTCCATATCTTTTCGGGTGAATACGATTTCAGTGCGACGTTAGAGAAGGGTCGCGAAGCGCACGACGCGATACAGGGGTCGTCTTATTGTGAGATGAGGGGTATCGGGCATTTCCCCATGTCGGAGAACCCGACCAAATTCCTGGAGTACCTCCTCCCGGTGCTCGAGAACATCAGGGGTGGATAGTTCCAGGTAGCAACAGGAGGTCATTCAATGGCTGACGAATTCAACATTCGGCGAGCTGAGTTCGGGGATGTGCGCGAGTTGAGTCTCGTGCTGGCCAGGGCCTTCGAGGAAGACCCGTTTATGTCCTGGCTGTTCCCTGAGCCGACGTATCGGCTCAAACTCGTCCAGGCTTGGATGCGTGTTGAAGTTACGAATGCCCTGGAGATGGAGGCCAGCTGGGTTTCCATGATTTCCGGCGAAATCGTGGCTGGGACTATTTGGTCTCCACCTGGTCGCGATCTCCATGAAAGCGGAACGTTCAGTCAGCTCTGGTATCTGGTGTTAGGAGCGAACCCTGACCGCACATCTGAACTAGCGCAAGGCCTTTCCATGATTGGTGGCAGCCACCCTGACGAGCCGCACTTCTATCTCAACACGGTGGGAGTTCAACCATCACTAGCTGGACAAGGCCATGGAGGAGCGATTATTCGTCACACATTGGATCTGGCCGATGTTGATGGTCAGCCGTGCTACCTAGAGAGCTCAAGTCCGCGAAACATACCTCTTTATGAGCGCCTTGGTTTTGAAGTGATCCACGAAATTGCTCTACCAAACGGTCCGAAAATGTGGGGCATGTGGCGTGGAGGGATCAACTCAGGTTAAGTCTTCTAAGGCAGGAAAGTCGCTTGGGGGCTTGATATCTACGGTCGCGGATCGTTGCTGTGCCAGCATCCCCCCGTCAACTTTGATCACGTCGCCAGTTACGTATGCTGACTCCTCTGACGCCAAAAATAGTGCTGGGCCCGTCATGTCATGGGGCTCCCCAATGCGACCCATAGGAATGTTTTCACCTCTTAGCGTCCGTTGGTCAGCGTCAAGCCCACTTGTGTCAATGGAGCCGGGCATGAGCGCATTAACTCGGATTCCGTAGGGGCCAAGGTCAAGCGCTAGTGCCCTGGTAAAAGCTTCGATGCCACCTTTGGTGGCGTCATAGGCAGTGAACGCGCGATGCGCACGAGTGGCACCTCCCGAAGACATGTTGATAATTGCGCCAGAGCCAGCTTGAGCCATTGCGCGAGCTGCTCGATGTGCACATAGAAAGTGGCCTGTCAGGTTGACATCAATGATCTTCCGCCACCAGGCCTCGTCCGCTTCGAAGAAATGCAACATTGGTCCGACCAGACCGGCGTTGTTTACCAAGATTTGGACATGACCTAAAGCAGCTTCAGTGGCAGCGAACATCGAATCGACGTCTTCGCTATTGGAAACGTCCCCCGGTGTGGCGAGTGCTGAGCCGCCTGATTGAGTGATTTGTTCGGCGGTTGCGGTCGCCTTGACCTCGTCGACGTCATTTACGGCTACCTGAGCTCCTTGCTCAGCAAATCGGAGCGCTATCGCTTCACCGATCCCGCTTCCGGCGCCCGTTACGAGAACAACTTTATTTTTTAGATCTTGATACGAGGACACCTTTTCTCCTGCATGCGCATTCTGTTATTGGGTTCTAAGTAGCCCCGGAGTTCCCCCGAGATCTTGCCGAATGGATCCCTGAAGATTTTCATCGGTCACGATATAACGACAAATTTGTTGACCGTGCTTGGAGAGCGACCGGTAAATCTCACGAGGCATCGATCGGGCCATCGGCTCGTGGAACCATGGTGCATAAAACTCGATGTTTGGTATAGCGCGAAGCTCGTTAGAGAGGTTGGGCGTCCCGCCATGCCAGGCCCTTGGATCTCGGATCAGGACACTGCCCGCAGGCGCAGGGCAAACAGTGCTGTATTTCATCCACAGCGGTTCCTTGTCTAAATCAGGGATTGGTTCTCTCGAGTTTTGCGTCCCAGGAATTTGCCTTGTTGGCCCGTTAAGAGCGGTGAAGTCGGTCATCAAGAAGTTGCAACAAACATATGGGCACGGCAGATCCCTGAGGGTCATTAACCCGCGCGGATCCCAAAAGGCACCGGAAAATTTGGAACCATCGCTGTCTGCAGCAGCGATGTGATCCGCTTTCTCCCGACGGTCCGCTACATCGCTGTGAAGAGGTTGATAGTCAACTGCCCCAGGTAAGCAGAAATCTCCACCCCCGCCTCTACATATGTAATCAGGAGACTCGAAAATTGCTTCGAGTATCGGAGTGACCGATGGAAGATCGATCAGCATCGCCCATTCTGGTTGGTGTACCTGATGACCTGTCGTGCTCGCAGAACCGAAGCTGTATCTGTGGGAACCTCTATTCCCGTGTCGTTCGCCGTCGCGCTCCATGATGTCCTTTACAACACGCGCACACCCTTCTCTGATCGTCGACAACTGTTCTAAGTTCAAAGCGTCTCGGATGACTACGAACCCATCTCGATAGAAGAGTCTCTTTGCATCGTCCAACTGATCGGGATTCAAAATTTCAAGTCCGTTTATGCCGTTGTGTTCGCGAAGTTGGTTTCGGCGTTCCTCTAGGCCTGGGTCGGCGGGGTCGCGCCCAACCCACCCATACTGTTCCCCTAGGGCTACTGCATCACTCACCGTGAGCAGCTTTCACTAGGTTTCGTAACAAACGAATCGCCTCATCGTGGGGCACGCGGCCGCATCCACAAGAGGTGGAAAGTAGCAGGCGTTTCTCCTCGATGACTTCGAGGAGGGAACCTATCCGCTCACTTAAGGTTTGTACCGATTGAGGTTTCTCTTTTACATCTGCTATGCCAGCAATGATCTCTATTGAGTCGGGAATTTCCGACAAAAGGCGGCGATCGTGCCATTGGCCTCGATGGGTGCATTCCAGGTGTACGCGATCTACGTGTCCATCCAATATTTGGAGAAGCGGTAGGAGCGAAGAAAGGTTTTGTACTTCGGTTCCGGCTCGTCTCGAAATGTCACCTAGGCAGAAATGGATTGTTCGAAGGACCCCTGGTGTGTCATCAAACGGCGCTACTAAATTTTCGATGAGTTCGGTCGCTGTGGCTGTTCCGTTTACGAGTGCTGTGGCCTCCGAGGGAGCATCGAGTTGAATTTCGCTGGCACCGGCATTGATCATGTCCCGGACTTCTTCGCGCACTATGGCGACGTAGTTGGGGATTTGCTCTTCTAGCCGGGGGTCCCTCTCCATGCCAAGGGTCATAGTGAGAGGGCTGGGGACGGCAGCCTTGTTGAGTCGCGGTTCAACCCTTTGTTCTCGTCTGTAGCCGAGTGCATGACCTGTGCCATGCGGCGCCGAGACATCGCCGACAATGCGATAACGACCGATTCCTTCATATCCCTTCGAGGTGTCGCGAGGCTGAATGGTTTCGAGCCCGCTCAATCGCGGAGGCACGTGGTGAACGAAATCGGGACCCCAAACCTCTCCACCCATGATTTGATCGACACCACAAGCGAACATTTCGTCCATAGAGATTCTGGCCGCTTTCGCTAAAAGGTCATCCGCGGCGCGGTCATCGATTTCGCCTGCGTAGTAGCGCTTCAATTCGGGTCGCAAACCAAAAGGAATCGGCCAAGAGCCGACGCAAGTGGTGCGGAGAGTCACGCTTCGGCCTTGGACGCAAGGGCTCGCCATAGCGACCGATAATTTGGCCAGGTGTTGGCATCAGTGATGTAGCCATCTTCTTCGAGCAGACGAGTCAGCCGAGGCAAGTTGCGAAACGGCACACCACTATCTACGTGATGAGCTAGGTGATGCCCAACGGAGAGAGGGACGAGAAAAAGTCGGGCCAGAATCCCTTGTTGAATGTGATGAGTAGTCTCACGGCGGTCATTTGAACGAGTCATGCCGCCATGTTCGGCAATAGCTCTAAGTCGGTTGACGACCTGATACACCGTCATAAACGGAAGTAGCCACAAATAGAAGTACGCGAGCGGGCTTCCAGCGGCCACGAAGAGCAAAAAAATTGCGAGTTGTCCTAAATAGAACCGGAGACTGTTTCGCCAAAATCGTTTGGTGGCTATCCCGACCAACCGGGGGCGCAAAATTCGGTAGCCCGATACACCACTGATATCTCGGCGAAATTTTCTTCTCATCGACGCGCCAGCAATCGGATATAACGCATACAACAAGAAGTCCGGCTCCTTGTCTCCGAATTCGTCCCGATGATGATTTACATGAGCCCGACGATAGGCGTGAGTGCCCGTTCCAAAAGACAGCCAGCCGAAAATGGTGATGCCGATCAAATCATTAAATTTGCGACTTGAGAACAGAAGGCGGTGGGCGCCTTCGTGATGCAAGATGAACATGCGATTTTGCACGAAACCCATTAGGCAGACGATGGGTAGGGTCGCAAGCCAATGGTTCAGCCACAAGGCAACACCGATAAGCGTCACAGGCATCGCCAACGACATCAGGCACGTCCACGCGTTGGCAAGATTGTTAATGGTGCGCAGCTCAGTTCTTAAAGCAGCTGCTGGTCGGCCGTCTGGCCGAAGATTTGTGGTGGCGGCGAAGGGCGAATGTTCTCGGACCATTCCTCCGGTCATAGAATTGACAAGTTCGTCGTGGCTTCGGGTAGTAGCCATGTAGATACGGTACTCCTTCGGAGTTTCGATTTGCTATATGACCCCGACTAGGTGCAAGGCTGTCTCATCGTGCAACGGATCATCGCGTTAGACATGGAGGGCGTTATCACGCCTGAAATTTGGATTGCTGTAGCCAGTCGAACAGGGCTGCCTGAACTGCAGCTCACGACGCGCGACGAACCGGATTACCAGAAGCTGATGGACCATCGCATCTCGGTCCTCGCGCAACACGACATTGGCCTAAACCTGATTCAGGAAGTTATTTCGGAGCTTGATCTGTTGGTTGGGGCACGCTCATTTCTTGACCAGCTGCGAGATAGGTATCAGGTAGTGGTCTTATCGGATACTTTCGAGCAATTTGCTGGTCACTTCATGGACCTGTTGGGCTATCCGCATTTGCTTTGCCACCGCTTACAGCTAGACGGGGACCGAATTACTAGCTTTATCCCGCGAACGGAAGACGCCAAGTTGAAAGCGGTGCTTGGTTATCAGGCTCTGGGCTATCACGTGACTGCTATTGGCGACTCACACAACGACATTGGGATGCTGGGCCAAGCCGACGCCAGTTGTTTGTTTCGGGCGCCAGAAGGGCTCCCTGAAAAATATCCAGACTTACACTGTCTTGACGCCTACCATGAACTCAGTGACTGGATAGAAAACGTCGCTAAAGGGTAGGCATAGGAGAGAAGTCGTGACCTCACCGGCAAGACTTGCACACTTTGTGTTGCGAACAAGCGATATCGATGGACTCGCCGACTGGTACTGCAAGGTGTTGGATGCGAAGGTTGTGCATCGGAACAAGATGATCGCGTTCGCAACCTTTGACCATGAGCACCACCGGATCGCGTTTCTGGATCGGGGATTTGAAAAGGGTCCTGATCCAGAAGGGAACGGGGTTGACCATGTTGCCTTCACCTATGACTCACTCGGAGATCTCTTATCCAATTACGTCCGTTTGAGGGATCAAGGGATATTGCCGGAACGCACAATCAACCATGGAATGACCACCTCGATGTATTACAAGGACCCGGATGGCAACAGGATCGAGTTGCAGGTGGAAAATTTCGAAGACCCTCAGGCAGGTCTCGACTTCATGAACGGTCCAGTCTTTCGGGACAACCCGATAGGTGTGTTGTTCGATGCTGATGAACTCGTCGAACGTTTTGAATCAGGAGTGCCTGTTGAGGAGTTAGTGCGCCAAGGCGATTAGTCGATAGCTGTTTCGACGATTAGGGCTTTGTGCTTATGAAGTAGTTGTTGCCACGGTCGTCGCGTATGCCTTCGATCCTGATATCTGTAAAACCTGCTTCGGTGAGATACTCGGTCGCTAGTTGATGTCCCCAAGCTGTGCCAAGGCCGTCCCCGCCGTAGGCAAGCGATACCGTCATGCAGTGCATGGTCGAAATTGTGTACATGAACGGCGCCATGGGGTCACCCATGTTCTCTTCCAAGACACTAGAAGCTTTGGGCTCAACGCATAAGTAGGTGCCTCCAGACCGCAGCATGGCGAAAATGCCTGCTAGCGCGTCTTTCGGGCGCGCCTGGTCATGAATTGCATCAAAGGTTGTCACCAGGTCAAAGCGTTCGCTTTGATTTAAGGCAGCAGCATCTGCCACCTCGTAGGACACGTTGTCGAGGTCTGCAGCCATCTCGGATGCGTGCGCAATGCCGTCAGTTGACATGTCGAAGCCCACAAATCGGCTGTTGGGGAACTCTTTGCCCAGGAGATAGCTAGCAAGGCCACTCCCGCAGCCAACGTCTGCTACATCAATGCCAGCGGTCAGAGCCTCGGTCATGTCCAACAGAGGTACTACCTGATTGACGAGGCCACCACGGAATCGTCGCTCGCTGGACTCTGACATGAGGGCCTGAAACCGGGGGAACTTTTCGTAGCTCAAGCCGCCGCCTTTTTTGAATACTTCTACGAGGTCATCCTCTACTTCGGCCAACAAGGAAATCTGTTGCATGGGAACCGTTAGGTTTAGAGGCCCAGCACGGCGTGTTAACAGCCCGGAGTGTTCTTGCGGCAAGGAGAATGTTTCATTGCTGGGGTCATAATCTACGATGCCGCCACAGGCGAGCGCTGAAAGCCACTCCCGCACATAGCGTTCATCAAGTCCTGAATTTGCGGCAATCTCTGCGGAGGTCGCCGGATCTTGTCCATCCATTGAGTCGAACAGACCCGTCTTGTGGCCGATGCTCATCATCAGCGACAAGGCACCGTCATTGAGAATTCCGAGCGCTCTAGAAGTAAACGCGCGCGCCCGCTCTTTATCAAAGGAAGTTTCAGTGTCAGTCATCTGTTAATTATCTCATTGTCAGCGCTGATTTCGCACAGCATTTGGCTCTTTGGGGTACAGAAACCACATGAGTGGCGCTACTAGAAACATCAGAATCCCTAATAGAAGCCACATCACGCTGTATCGCTGCACTTCGTGAGTCCCGTTCAACACCGTGATTGCAGTAGCCGCGCCCATGCCTCCAACCGCGTACCTGAGGCTTTGGTGAATGCCGTTCGCTGTGGCGGTCGATTCGGGTGGGATATCGCGCAACGCAGCGCTGTTGAGTTGACTGGCGAGAACTCCCATGCCGAAACCAAACATCACCGATGAAGGAAAGAAAGCGAACCAGAACTGCACCTCTTCGTCGAGGAAGAAGTAGAGCCACAAGAAGCCAACTGTGGCTATCAAAGCAGCGAGGGCCATGATGCCCCGGAACCCGCGTCTGTCTGCCCAACGGCCACCAAGAACAGCTACCACTGCCGAAAGGACAGGAGATGGAGTGAAAGCCAACCCAACCTTTGCTTTGCTGTACTCCCATACCTCGGTGAGGAACAAAGGCCAGAGAAACCAACTGGTGAAAGCTCCGACCATCGCGAACGTAACTGCAACGTTAGAAACTGTGAACGATCGGATCCGAAATAAACCAGGGTCAAACAAGGGCTCCGGATGTTTCGATGATCGAATAAGGAATAACGGAAGCAGGAGTGTTGTGCCCGCAAAGCAAGCAACCGTGTAGGGGGAAAGCCAGCCCCAACTGCGCCCCTGTAGCGTTCCTAATACGACTAGGAATACCGAAGCGCTACCCATGAGCACGCCCAGAAGATCCAGCTGGCTATCGGCCTTAGCTTCTGCAGTTTCTTCTAGGTACAACTTGGCCCCTATCAAGCCCAGCACAACGATGGGGACAAGAATTAGGTAGACCCAGCGCCAAGAACTGACCTCAAGAACTAATGCAGCAAAGCCGGGGGAAAGGCCGGAAGCGACCATTCCCGCTGCAGCCCAGATACCGATGACGCTCGCTTGTTTGGTCTGCGGAAACTGTGGAAGGACTAGCGCTAAGGATGAGGGAACTGTCAATGCTCCGAACATGCCCTGTATGGCACGCGCGAAAACCAAGATCAGGGGAGACGGAGCGAGGCCCGCGCCTAAGGCGCCGATTAACAGACCGAAGAGCCCCACACGGAAAACAGTTAGGCGACCGTATCGATCTGCCAACCGCCCGCCCGCCAACATTGTTGAGGCAAAGGCCAATGAATATCCGGCAATGATCCACCCGGTCATTCCATTACTCACTCCAGGAAAGGAGCGAACAATTTCTGGAAATGCGACGTTTGAAACTGTCACGTTGACAGTTCCTAAGACAAAAGCCAGAGAACCAGTCGCTAACGCTAGGTAAGGGCGACGCGAGGTTAGAGAAGTTTCCTGAGCGTCGAGGCTTGAGGGTGACACCGAGAACACCTTGGGAATGCGTTGGTTCGCTCGGGTTTCGATCACCGGCATCAGAGTACGCTGCCTTTCACTAGAAAGACATTGAGAAAGCGAGTGACTTGCTCATGGAATCAGAACTTGTGCGTACAGAGCTTGATGGGCATGTGTGCATCATTACTCTCCATCGTCGAGATAAGCGCAACGCGTTCGATCTCCAACTGACAACTGCACTAAACGAAGCTCTAGATCGATTTGAGGATGACCCAGAGCTGTGGGTAGCGGTGTTAAGTGGGGGTCCCGACATGTTCTCGGCAGGGAGCGATCTGAAAGAGGGAAGCGGGCAAACTGAACGGGGCGGGGAGTACGGGGTGATTAGAAGGAAACGTCTGAAACCCCTTATTGCCGCTGCAGAGGGCTTGGCGCTTGGTGGTGGCATGGAAATATTGTTCTGCTGCGACTTGATCGTGGCTTCTAAAGACCTTCGACTGGGTCTGCCTGAAGTTAAGCGTGGCGTATTGCCCACTAGTGGTGGGTTATTTAGAGCGCTGCGATCTTTGCCGTTACACATTGCGAAGGAATTAGTTCTGACCGGCGAAGAGCTTCCAGCGGACAGGGCTTTTCAGTACGGCTTAGTGAATCGGCTAGTTGACTCCGGTGATGCATTGGAAGAGGCGATAGCTCTAGCGAAGCAAATTGCGGCGAACTCCCCGACATCAACCCGTAATTCGGTACAGGCGATGGAGCGAATCTTGGCTGATGGTGACACGCTCGGTTGGGCTGCCACGGACCATGCTCGGTCCGAGGTCTTTGCTAGCGAAGATCGCAAGGAGGGAATTAGGGCGTTTTTTGATCGTCGCGAACCCAAATGGAGTGGTCGATGAGCCGTATCGGGATACCGCACGAGGACGCCTTAGATGGTGCGCAGCAGGCGTTGCGCGACGCCGTTGTGGGATCAAGAAAAGGCCTGGGGCCAGAAGTGTGGGGGAGAGGTCCGTTTGGTGTTTGGCAATCCGCGCCCAACGTAGGTCATCCGGCTTTAGACCTAGGCGCTGCGGTTCGTTTCAAAACAGAACTTCCGCCTGACGTACGCGAGGTCGCTATCTGCACGGTTGGGGTTCACTACAAAGCAAAGTTTGAGTTCGCCGCTCATAGGGCTATCGGGATAGAAGCAGGATTAGATCCAGATGCTCTCGACCGTTTGGCGGCTGGAGAAAATACGGGCTGGGTCGGTGACTTGGAACTGGCTCATCGCTATACCACTACCTTGTTGGCGGATCATCGAGTTTCAACTGAGTTGCACGAAGAGTTAGTGGGATCCTTCTCTGAGGCTGGGGCAGTCGAACTCGTCACCACCGTTGGTTACTACTGCCTTATATGTCTCACCCTGAATGCATTCGAAGTTTCACTGCCAAAGGAAATGGCGGATCCATGGCCAGAGTCATGATGCCCTCTAGGGTGTGTTGATGAACTTTGATGGCGAATACGGCCCAAGCACCTGGGAATGGGTAGCTGAGCAAGCCGATGTGTACGAAAAGTCGAATGGTCAAGAGGGAAACACCCTTCGAGATACCGGCCTGCCGGTCATTGTGATGACCACAATCGGCCATCGCACAGGACTTGTACGCAAGGTGCCCTTAATGAAAGTCGAGCACGAAGGGCAATACGCGATCGTGGCCTCAAAAGGAGGGGCGGTTAACCACCCCGGCTGGTACCACAACCTCATGGCCAATTCGACTGTCCTGATCCAGGACGGTCCGGAGCCCTTCGAGACGACGGTGAGGTTACTCAGCGGAGAAGAACGTGCCGAGTGGTGGGAGCGTTCAGTGGAAGCTTTCTCCCCTTATGCCGAATACCAAGAAAAGACCGACCGTGAAATTCCGCTTTTCATCACCGAGTTGCCTAACTAACGCTTCGTCAGGCAACTGATGCGCCTAGAGAAGGTGCAAACCTATGTCACCGTTCCTCCTGACGGCATCGGAGGTTCCTTCTGGCTGTTCGTTGAGGTCATAACAGATGACGGCATAACAGGCACAGGGGAATGCTACGGCGTGCCTGTTTCTGGGGACGTAGCGAGTGCAATGGTTGAAGATACTTTCGCTCGGTTCATAGAGGGTGAGGATCCACACCACCTCGAAACTATGTTCCGGCGGGTGTACTCAGCTGGTTTCACGCAACGCCCTGACATATCCATGATGGGGGTGTTTAGCGGTATCGAAATGGCGATTTGGGACATCCTGGGAAAGGCACACGGTGTGCCGGTATTTGAGCTGTTGGGTGGAAAGTTTCACGACCGGTTACGCACTTATTCCTACCTTTACCCAACCCAGACCAATGATTTAGGAAATCCAGCTGACGGCGAAGGTGACGTCTACCACGATGGGGACGCTGCGGCGGAGAGCGCATTGCGATTTCTAGAGATGGGATTTACCGCCATCAAGCAAGACCCTGTCGGGCCCTACTCCTTTCAGGGAGGTCGGGAGCTGTCGCTGGCTGAGCTAAGTCGTGCGGAATACTCCGTTCGGCGAATACGCGAAGCTGTAGGGGACCGCGCTGACATTCTGCTGGGAACTCATGGCCAAATGACGACGGCGTCGGCTATCCGATTGGCTCGACGCATAGAACGATTTGACCCGCTCTGGTTCGAGGAACCCTGCCCGCCAGATCAAATAGATGGACTTAAGGAAGTCGCTGCGAGCACCTCTATTCCCATTGCCGCCGGAGAGCGTTTGACAACTCGCAAAGAGTTCCATGAAGCACTCCGAGCGGGAGTTCGGATACTTCAGCCAAATGTTGGCCGCAGTGGAGGGCTGTGGGAGACCAAAAAAATCGCGGCTTTGGCAGAGCTCTTCAATGCGCAAGTGGCACCCCACATTTACTGCGGTCCAGTAGCGCATGCTGCTGCGACGCACCTAGGGTTCACACTTCCTAATTTTCTGATTCTCGAAACGATCTTGAGTGATTTTCACCAAGAAGTGGTCGCGTCTCCCTTGGATTGGGAGGCGGGTTGGATGTTGCCACCTAGAGAGCCTGGCTTGGGTGTGCACCTCAATCATGATGTCCTGGCAGATCACCCGTATGACACGGGAGGCCGTCTTCATCTAGAGATGAGTCAGACTCCACTGGATTCAAATAACTCGCGCTTGGCGTCAGAGCTTGACTAGATGAGCTGAGTTGTAACGATCAAGTGCTAATGGTTGGTGGGGCGCCATTTAGAGCATCCATGGCGAACCCCGCAGCAGTTTTGTACGCCCCCATATATTCCTCGATTTCTTCTCGGGGTATTACATCCTCAATATCGTCGAACACTCCGCCACAACGCTCTTCGACGATCCCGAGAATCCCGATCGGTCCGGCGCCTCGATTTCTTAGGACCAGCTGGTTCATGTCCGCGAGCATTTCAGCTTCGTAGTGTGCGAGGGCGTGATGCGATACGCCATGTTCGAGGAACGCAGCGCCCAACACTCGAGCGTCAACTATTGCTTGACTGGCCCCATTTGACCCAACGGGGTACATAACGTGGGCAGCATCTCCGATTAGAACACAATTTCCGTCAATCCATGTCTCCACCGGATCTCGGTCAACCATCGGATACTCGTATACCGCGGATGCCTGTTGGATAAGGCCCGGTATGTCGAGCCAGTCGTAGGACCAATCTTTGAAATGAGACAAGAATTTGCTGATCGGAACCTGTTTGTTCCAGTTGCCGTCACCCCAGCCTTGTGATGTGTCATATGTCAGTTCTGCTATCCAGTTGATAGTTGCCAGACCGGTTTCTGGGTCTGGTTTGCTTATCGGGTAGCAGACAAACCGCTGTTCCAGTTTCCCTACTAGAACGAAGGATGCGCCCGTGCGGATAGGCGGAGCAACTGATGTGCCCCGCCACATGACAGGGCCACCCCAAATGGGTGAACCCTCATCGGGATGCATTTGTGCCCGCACCGCGCTGTGTAGCCCGTCGGCTCCCACAAGAACGGTCCCCTCAGAGGTGGACTCCTTTCCGGACTGGTCAACGAAAGCCACCTCGACGGTATCGGCGAGGGTTCGGTAGCTAGATAATCGGCTTCCTGTGACAACAGCTTGGGTACCGAGTCTTTCGAGAACGGCTTCATACAGCATCATTTGTAGTTGGCCGCGGTGCACCGAGTATTGAGGCCACAGATAGCCAGCGTCACGTCCACGCGGTTCGGCCCAAACATCATTGCCATTGCGGCCGACTAGAGCCCACTCTTTTGCCTCGATGCCGATGTGATCGAGCTGTTCTTGAAACCCAAGATCAAACAGTTCTCTTACTGCATTCGGTTGCAGGTTTATGCCTACCCCTAAAGGTTCGAGTTTCTCGACGCTTTCGTGGACGACAACAGGAATATTTAGCTGGTGGCAAGTCAACGCCATCGTCATTCCAGCTATACCGCCACCCGCCACAATTACCGTCATGGCAGAAGAATAGAGTCAGATCGTGTAACACTCATCTCGTGTCTGCACTAAATATTTCTCGAATTCTCGACATAGATCTCGCGCCTGAAGGCCATCTCGCGATTGATTGGGCCCGGCGACACTCACCCCTCGTCGATGGTTTTCTGCGCGACAGGCTTCGCGACGGTGCCCTCAAGGGTCGAAAAGTCGCAGTAGTTGTTCATTTAGAAGCCAAGACGGCTTTTCTCGCGACTGTCTTGGCTGATGCCGGCGCGGAAGTAGTTGTCGCAGGATCAAATCCACACTCCACGCGTGATGAAATCGCGGCGGCGCTAGTGGACCGAGAAATACAGGTCCATTCAGTGCGCGACAGTGGTTATGAAGCTTGGGAGAAAGATCTCTTAGCGGTAGCTGAAACCGCGCCTGATTTCATCATCGATGACGGCGCCGAGTTAACAATAAGAATGGCTACCCACAGGCCGGATTTATTCGCGGAGCTAAGTGGTGTTACCGAGCAGACAACAACGGGAGTGGCTCGCCTCATGGCTTTAGCGGAGAGAGATATGTTGCCATTCCCGGCCTTGGCCGCCAATGACGCTTTATGTAAGCATCTGTTTGACAACAGATACGGAACTGGGCAGAGCACCGTTCAAGCGATTTTGAACCTCACCAACATGCTGATGGCCGGAAAGACGGTTGCGCTTCTTGGGTATGGCTGGGTTGGTCGAGGAATCGCCGCTCATATCCGGGCACTTGGCGGCACCGCATGGGTGGTCGAGGTTGACCCAGTCAAAGCGCTCGAGGCGTTCATGGATGGTCACCAAGTCGGGAATCTCGCCACGTCGCTGCCGACGGCGGATTTTGTGATTACCGCAACCGGAGGCCGTCGGGCATTGTCGAGAGAGCATTTCTCACTTATGAAAGATGGGGCGATTTTGGCTAATGCAGGGCACCATGATTTAGAGATAGACGTCGAAGCGCTTGCCGATGAGGCGAAGAGCTTCCGCTCCGTACGAAGCGGTATTGATGAGTATGTCTTGCCCGACG
>Ga0208261_1000221_pt1 | contig 24327 bp, 20 predicted proteins | sample Knorr_S7_td_DCM__FD_185595 | JGI IMG/M metagenome (GOLD analysis project Ga0208261, IMG submission 185595) | Marine microbial communities from Southern Atlantic Ocean transect - Knorr_S7_td_DCM_ad_131m_LV_B (SPAdes) (version 3) | ecosystem: Environmental > Aquatic > Marine > Oceanic | place...
CCAGATGAGATTTGCGCAGGTCTACCGATCAAGTATGTAATTGAACCCGAACCATTGGACACAGCAGGTGCTATTAGATTTGCTGCGCTTCAAAGTGATGTCGATGAGACATTTTTGGTTTGTAACGGTGATGTAATAACAGAAACTGACTTAAGTGAACTGACTGCTTTTCACAGGAATGTCGCTGCGGAAGCAACAATTTCATTAACACCTACCGAGGATCCGTCAAGATATGGAATAGTCCCAACAGATAATAACGGTCAAGTAAAAGGTTTTATAGAAAAACCTTCAGGGCCTAATTTTGAAACAAATCTAATTAATGCGGGATATTACGTCATGGAACCCTCAACTTTGGACCGTATCGCAAGCGATGGTCCAGTTTCAGTTGAAACCGAGATTTTTCCAAAAATGGCTGAAGATAAAACCCTTTATGCAGTTCCATCAGAAACTTATTGGATTGATGCAGGAACACCAGAAACTTTCCTGCAGGCAAACCTTGACCTCGTGAATGGTGTGAGAAGTAAAAAGATAGAAGGAGTTCATAGTAAGGCTTCAGTAAGTCCAAATGCTTTAGTCGAAACATCGATTATAGGAAGAGGTGTCAAAATCGCCGATGGAGTTCATATAAAAAACTCTGTTCTGATGGAAGGGACAGAAGTTGAAAAGGATGTACGCATAGAAGGGTCTATAGTTGGCGAAAGAGCAAAAATAGGGGAAAGTTCACAAGTTCTAGAACTAACGATTGTTGACCATGAAGAAATTGTTGAAAAAAGAACTCAACTCAGATCCGTTCGCATATCTGAAACGTCTGATTAGATGAGGGTAGTAGTAACTGGAGGAGCGGGATTTATTGGTTCGGCATTGGTCGATCAACTCGTTAAGCGTGGTGATCAAATATTAGTCATAGATAATTTTTCTGCTGGATCAGAGGAAAACTTAGAAGAAGCAAAGAATGCTTCTGCCAAGGAGTTGGTTATAGAAAATTGCGATATCCGCAATATAGAAACAACAAAACTGATTACCGATTACGGTCCTTCTGTAATTTTTCATTTAGCAGCACAGGTAGATGTTCGATCGTCTGTTAAAGATCCTTTAAACGACTTAGAAACTAATCTTGTAGGCCTAATAAGAGTTTTAGAAGGTGCCCGTAAAGCAGAAACTACGAAGATAGTTTTAGCTTCATCCGGTGGAACTATTTATGGTGAACCCGACTCTAAACAACTGCCCTTGAACGAAGATGCTCCGTGGAATCCGTTGTCACCATATGGAGTTTCTAAACTTGCCGGAGGACTATATGTGAACGCGTACAGTTCGCTGTATGGCTTGAGGGGAACAACACTTGCTTTAGCTAATGTTTATGGTCCAAGACAAGATCCACATGGTGAAGCCGGGGTAGTAGCTATTTTTGCTGGAAAACTTCTTAATAGAGAACGCTGCACAATTTATGGAACTGGTATGCAGACTCGGGATTTTGTTTTCGTAGATGACGTTGCTTCAGCCTTTGTGGCTTCAATCGAAAGTGGTGATGGGAAACTTCTGAATATAGGAACTGGGACTGAAACTTCCATCCAGTATTTGTATGAGGAGATGGCACTTGCTTCTGGAATTGAAAGCGCTCCAGAAAAAGGGGCAGAGAGGTCAGGCGAGATAGAACGCTCAGCATTGGACCCGTCGTTAGCAGAAGAAATATTGGGGTGGAGTCCTCAAACGAGCCTTCGGGACGGAATTCATTCCACCTTAGAGTGGTTCAAGTCGAAAAAAGAAGAAACCTCTTAACGGAAAAGATCCTCTTCGGGGCTTCTTACGATCTCGCTTACAACCCCTTTTTTGCTGCCAAGCCATTCGGGATTAACTCCACGAATAACTGCTACAGGGATTGCCTCTGCTTTTCCCATGACAAGTTCAGCTGCTGCAGCAAGCTCATCCACTAAGGCAACTTCAGTAACTTGCAACTCGCGTCCTAAGGCATCCTGAGTTCCGCGGAGGTCAATTATAGGTGACAAACCAAAACACCCTATGGCAATATCTGTGACACCTCTTCTCCAAGGGCGACCGAAAGTATCACTGATTATCACAGCGACTCTCACCCCGTGTTTGTGTAGGAGAGAATCGTGTATTTTTTTAGCTGATTTGTCTGGAAATTTGGGCAAAAGAGCGGCTTGTCCCGATTCCACATTGGATAGGTCAATACCTGCGTTCGCACAAACGAAACCATGTTCAGTTTCGCTAATGATTAAATCGCCTCTCCTGCGGAGAATCCTTACAGACTCTTCTTCGACAATAGGCTTATGCCCAATTTCTGGGTTTATCTCTACAAGACGGTTTTCAGCCTTGCTCACAATTTTTTGCGTTACGACTATGACATCTCCATCTACAAGGTCAATTGAACTAGAGATCATCTCGGCCAGATCATCATTAGGAGACACCTCAGGCATCCCTTTTACAGGAATTACATGAAGGCCATCGTTGTTATAAGAATTCATTTCTTCAATCCTAAAAGAGTCGAACCGAGAGAAGCAGCTATTTGAGAATCAGTCATTACTGTTTCAGTCACCAAACAGTCAATTCCTAGCGATTCAATATCCTTAGCAGTATTAAAATCTGCCGTATCGATTACTAAAGTACTAATCCAGTCTTGGTAATATTTTGCCACCCCTTTAACAGATGCTTCATGCCCGAGTTCATTAAGAAGTCGATCAGCAGGACCTTTAAGAGCAGCGCCAGCAATTATAGGAGAGACAGCTACGACATCTTTCTTTCGTGCTTTTATGGCATCAGAAATCTCGGAAACAGAAAAGATAGGAGCAATAGAAACAATTGGATTTGAAGGTGCAATTATTACGATTTCCGCTTCGCTTATCGCATCAACTACTCCCGGGCCAGCTTTCGCTTCTGCCGAACCATTAAATCGCACCGCTGAAACAGAGATATCGTGACGGTGTTTCACAAAGTACTCCTGAAAAGATATTTCATCATTGCTTTCTAATAAAGTGACCTTTGTTTCAACCTGATCTTCAGTCATGGGAAGAAGATTTACAGAAACACCCATAGCGGAAGTAATCTCAGCAGTTATTTCTTTCAAACCAGCCCCTTCAGATAGCCTGTCGGTTCTATACATATGAGTTGCTAAATCTCTGTCACCAAGGTTGAACCAAGTTTTCCCTCCAAGTTTTTTAAGTGATTCCATTGCCAGCCAAGTTTCCCCTTTGAGGCCCCAACCGGTTTCAATATTATTGACGCCTGCCAATGTGTAAGTAACAGTGTCTATATCAGGGCAAATGTAAAGTCCGTGCATTATCGCGTCATCGCCAGTATTTACTATTGCAGTTATTTCTTCAGGGGGAGCAACATCCTTAAGCCCATTGAGAAGCCGAGCGGCACCAACCCCTCCAGCGAGAACGCAGATCAATGTAGACCCTCTAAACGCCCTTCTAGAAGAGCCATGTCAGCATCGACCATCATTCTCACAAGATCTTCAAAACCTACCGTTGGTTTCCAATTGAGAATTTCATCAGCTTTGCTGGCATCGCCGACTAGGAGATCTACTTCTGCGGGCCTGATGAGTTTTTCGTCGACTTTTACATAATCTTTCCAATTGAGATTCAGATGAGAAAAAGCCACTTCACAAAATTCTTTAACTGAATGAGTTTCACCAGTACAGACAACGTAATCTCCAGCAGTATCCTGTTGAAGCATTTTCCACATTGCTTCAACATAATCACCTGCGAAACCCCAATCTCGTTTTGCATCTAGGTTTCCGAGATGGAGTTCATCAGTCTGACCCAAGGCGATTTGTGCGGCAGTATGACTTATTTTTCTGGTAACGAACTCCAACCCACGTCTAGGGCTTTCATGGTTGAATAGCATCCCTGAACTGGCGTGAAGATCATAACTTTCTCGATAATTAACCGTTATCCAGTGACCGTAAACTTTTGCGACACCGTAAGGACTTCTTGGGTGAAAGGGAGTTGATTCTTTTTGTGGAACTTCTGCAACTTTGCCGAACATCTCGGAGGAGCTTGCCTGATAAAACCGGATTGACGGGTCAGTAAGCCTTATGGCGTCAAGCATTCTGGTAACGCCTAATGCGGTAGTTTCACCCGTGAGAACAGGTTGAGAAAAAGAAGTTTGGACAAATGATTGAGCGGCCAAGTTGTAAACCTCTGAAGGTTCAAAAAGCTTTAAAGCTTCAACTATTGATAGTTGATCTAAAAGGTCACCTGAAATAAATTCGACTTGATCCATCAAGTGGGAAATGCGTTCGAAGTTAACTGTTGAACTTCGTCTCACCATTCCAGCTACTTCATAACCCTTGTCTAGTAATAGTTCAGCCAGGTAAGAACCGTCCTGCCCTGTTATCCCAGTTATAAAAGCGCGTTTAGTCATGTTCTAGTCTGCCTTCTGTTCGATAAGAACTTGCGCCCGCCAATATTCAAGGAGGTCTCTTAGAGTTTCTTCTAGCGGGTAGGTAGGTGTCCACTGGGTAGTTTCAGACAGCTTTGAGTGGTCTCCGTAAAGTTCGGAAATCTCGACAGGTCTAAAAAGTTCTTCGTCGACTTCAAGTGTCATTTCGTGTTTGCCCATTTCGATAATTTTTTCAGCTATTTCCTGTACGGAGATAGCTGATCCAGAACATACGTTGTAGACCTCTCCATTTTCGCCAGAAAGTGAAAGCAGTCTGTAAGCCGCAACGACGTCTCTCACATCGGTAAAGTCACGTTTAGCTTTTAAGTTCCCAATTTTTACTATTTTTTCACCTGACAACTCATTTTTGGCAACACGACTAGCTATAGCTGCACAAACAAAGTTTTCACTTTGTCCGGGCCCTATATGGTTGAATGCTCTTGCTCTGATGACGCACTGACCGTATCCATCATGCGCCTGTAAGGAAAACAACTCAGCAGCTGCCTTTGAAGCGGCATATGGAGAAATAGGTTTCAAAGATGTTTCTTCAGTAATGGGAAGCTCTTGTGAGGTTACGGAACCATAAACATCAGCGCTGGTAATGGTGATAATTTTTTGTGTATTTGATTCTCTCGCTGCAGTCAAAACATTTATTGTGCCTTCTACATTGTTTTTAAAGGTTTCATAAGGGTCTTTCCAAGAGGCGGCGACATCAGCTTGTCCAGCAAGGTGGAATACAACTCCTGGATTAACTTCCTTAAAAAGTTCAGTGAAGCCTTTTAAATCAAGTAAGTCGGGACCTCCGGACGAGATGTCTGTTCCGTAGACTTCGTCACCATTGTCTTCTAGGTGCTTAATTAAGTGTTGGCCCACGAAACCCGCTGACCCCGTAACTAGTGCTTTCATTGTTTTAAGTTGCCTTTAGTTTCCTTAATATCGAACCTTAGAGGCACATAGGCAAGTAACAACCCTTCGACAGAACTATGGTTTGTTAAACGTGGAAAAGAACGAAAAAGAAAATCAGAGCACTGTCTTAGAACCAATTGTGAAAGCCGTCCTTGTGGCCGATGAAAGAACTCTCTGGTTAGAAGAAGTTATCGATGGATTAGCAGCCCAAGATTACAAGAAAATCGAATTCTTACTGATTTTAACAGGTGAAGAAAAAGCAAATTCAGATGTTGAAGATCTGATCAAAAGAGTCTTTCCGGATTCAAAAATAGTCAGAACTTCAAACACAACTAACTATGCGCTATTGGCGAATCTCGTCTTGCGGGATGACTTAACAGAATTTAGAGAAAGCTTTTTTCTATTCTTAAAAGATGATGTAATTCTTGATGCAACTTGTGTCAGACGAATGGTCGAATTGGCAGTTGGAAGTAACGCAGGAATAGTAGGTCCAAAAGTATTAGATCGAGAAAACCCAAGTCAGCTTGAAGACATGGGTTCAGTGCTAGACAATTTTTATTCACCGGTAGGGCGATCTGAAAAAGGTGAGAATGATCAGGGTCAGCATGATGAAAAAGAGATTTCCGCTACACCAGAATCAGTAATGCTAATCAGAGCTGATTTGTTTAGAGCGATTGGAGGATATGACAAAGAAGTAAATTCACCCGATAATAACGTTGAGATTTGTTTGCGATCCCATTTAGTGGGAGCAAAAATAGTCTCAGCTTCTAATTCGATGGCTACCCGATTTAAAAGCCAGCCAGAATTTGCGAAGAGAAATCTTGATGTGCTGAGACCTAGGCACAGATTAAGAATGGCGCTTGCTGGTAATTTCGGTGCTTCTCTTACACGTAGCATTTTTGAATCATTTCTTATAATGACTTCGGGCGTTGTATACGGTTTAGTTACCGGAAGGTTTTCTCTTACATGGGGTCACTTATCTTCTTTCTGGTGGAATTTGAAACGTTTAGAATCTCTTAACTCCATTAGGGGCAGAATTAGAAAAAATTATGCCGCTGACAATAGAAACATGGTTTCTTCGGAACCTCAGCAGCATTCTTTTAGGCGTGCAGTTATCGGTCAGGCTCCTTCAGGGACTGGTCCTGAAGCATTGACTCGAATTAGATTTCATCAATTATGGTCAGCACTTCTCGGGCCAGGTGGCATTGCTCTTCTGATAGCAGGAGTAATTTTAGGTTTTGGATCTCGCCACCTGCTTTCGGAGGGTTTACCTGCAATCGGGAGATTTCAATTATTACCGCCTGACCCATTAGATCTTTTCAGGTCATGGTGGTATGGGTGGCGTTCAACTGCTACTGGCATGGAGACGTTAGGACCAGATGGGTTATCAGTACTGGGAGTGTTATTAGCGGTACTTCCAGGCGATGATCAACTCTTGTGGTCTTGGATGGTTGTTGCTGCTATTCCTATTGGTGCAATTGGTGTCTGGAGATTAGTAAGACCAATTGGTGGTGGCAGATCACGAGCCGTTGCATTCCTTGTGTATCTTTCGGTTCCTTTGCCTTACGATGCTCTGAGGGAGGGGAGACTGACTCCTTTGGCTATATACGCTTTGCTTCCTTGGTTGGCTAAACGGATGGCGGTCTCTCAAGGGGTTTCACCATATGGGTCAATTGCAGGTGAGCCAGGGCCTGGCATAAAAGAGCGAACGCTGTTAACGGATGGATTGCTTACAGGTTTACTTTTAGCCCTAGGAATAGCGCTCGACCCAGTATTTTTAGTACCAGTTTTAACAATATTCCTAGGTCTTGTCGTTGGCAGTCTCCTGTCTGGCAAAATAATTGGAGTTAATAGGTTATTAAAGTCATTCTGCTTATCCATGGGAGTGGCATCGCTATTGCACTTCCCGCTACTAATTGATCTCTTGACTGGACGGTCGGCAAGCTCACTAATTGGTTTTGAAGCTTGGCGAAAAGGCACTCTTGGGCCTTCTGGAATTTTTAATTTAAATACAGGGAGTTTTACACACAGTTCATTTACTTGGGTGCTTCTTATTGTTGCAGCATTTGCTTTGTTGGTGGGCACAGAAAAGCATCTTTTTCTTGGCATCCGATCATGGCTGATTATGATTTTTGGGTTTTTTGCCATATGGCTTGTCGACCAAGGCTGGTGGCCGGGTAGGACTCCGGAGGAAGAAACTCTTTTTGTTCCTGTAGCTGTTGGATTAGCTTGGGCATCTGCAATAGCAACAGCTGGCATGGGCAGTGACTTAACAGATCCAACCCCGAAGAAACTTTATTTACGTCGGGTTTCGATTGGTATAGCTGCATTGTCATTAGGAATCAGTTCGTTACCTGTCCTTTTAGGGTCTTTAGATGGTTCTTGGGGAGCACCAAGAAAAGAGCTTTCTTCAGTTTTATCTTTTGTAGTAGATGAGAGCCCAGCTAAAGGCGAAGTAAGTAGAGGAGGAGAGAACCGTATTGTTTGGATAGGTGAGCCGTCAATATTGCCTGCAACAGCATCGGTATTCACAGAAGATGTTGGAATAGCTATTACTGACGGTCTTCCAGATATTACAGATCAATGGCCCTATCAACTTGGAGCGAACAAGGGCGCATTGGAAATTCGAAAAGGAATAGCAAAAGCTATTGCGGGAGATACAAATCGTTTAGGTGAAATTTTAGGAAAGTGGGGAGTGAAACATTTAATTCTTGTAGAAGGTCTAGCCCCGGTTCCCTATGAAGAAAGAAGATTTTATTTACCCAGTTTTTATGAGGCGGCTCTTACGAGGCAACTGGATCTTGCGCGCACTGAAGGACTTAATAGCGCAGTGACAATTTTTGAGAATACAGCTCATGAAGCAGTCCATGCAGTTGTAAGGGACAGTAATAGAAAAGTTGTTCCGGCAGAAGTTGAAAGAATCAGTTGGGGTGAGTATCTGATAGCTAGTAATGCTGATGGTGCATTTCGTTGGATGTTTGAACCGGTGGGAAGTTGGAAACTTTACAATAATGGAATTGAAAATCCTATATTGCGAGCAGGAGATGAAAGAGGAGTGCTTACTAGGAGATCAGTTAGAGTTGCATCTGAAACAACTTCTATTTTGCAGCTAGATGGCACAGCATCGAAAGCTAGACATCGTTTACAAATAGCATTGTTAATTATTGTTCTTTTGGTTACCAACTGGTCTCGTTTACGATCAGAAGAGGTCCAGTAATGAACATCTTTCGCTTACCCACCTTTTTCTTGATAATCGTTCTCTTAGTCTCGGTATTTGTTTTTTCAATTGAAAGCGATGATGGTATTGAAGGAATTCCATTACCTGTTTATCCGGTAGAAGTTTCAACAGTTGACGAATCAGGGGATCTTTGGTTTTGTATTGGACCTACTGGAGAACTAGATGGAATCGATGAAAGAACAATAACTCTTACAAGCTTTTCCAATTCGGATACTTTTGGTCGCGTCACCATCGCAGATGATTTGGGCAATGACATAGAAAGAGAGATACTCCTAGGGGCTAAACAAAGTTTTGATATTAAACCTGAACAATCTGTCCCAGGTGCAAAATGGGCAGCTGTTACAATCGAAATTCCCAGCGGAGAGGTTCTGGTTAAACAGAAGATAATCGGCAACGGGTTAGATTCAGAACCTTGTATCACTACCACTTCTGATTATTGGTATTTGCCATGGTCTTCAACATTAAGACCCGGCAATCAAGCATCTTTACTTTTTTACAACCCTTTTCAGGCACCTGCCGTCGCGGATCTGCATTTCGTTGGTGACGTTGGACGCCGTGAAACTTTGGATTCTCAAGGTGTTGTTATACCCAGTCGTTCTTTAGTGGTCTTTGACATTACCAGTCGAATACCAGATTCATCTGTGGTGTCCGCAACAGTCGATGTCAGAGTGGGACAGTTGGTTGTTGCTCGCATGCAGATGACAGAAGAGGGCAACCAAAAAGCTTTAGATTTGGTTTACGGTTCAAACAGGGCAGCCAACAGAGTTTTTCTTACCGGTTATGAACAGGGAGTAAAGGGAACTGAACTTATTTCAATTCTCAATCCCAATAACGAACTAGTAGAAGTAGAGGTTAGTTTCTTTGACGCTGCAGGACAGACCGTACAACCTAGAAAATTAGAATTAAGGGCTCTTCAACGCCAGGTTTTAGAATTAGAAACCTTTGCGAGCGCAAGCCCTACTTATGGTGTGGAGGTTAAATCTTTTGATGGAGAACCTATCGCCGCTTCTTTCATTTCATCGGCAAGTAAAAGTTCGGATGAAGAGTCATTAGATGTTGGATTGACCACACAAAATGGAGTTGATTTAGCTGCACGAAACTGGAAGTTGCTATTTGAAAGTCCTTATTTTGAAAATGGTTATTTATCTGTTTTTAATCCCAACTCGAGAACCATAGCTTCTATTAAATTTTTCAATCAAGATTCCTTATTGCCGTTGGGAATGCCTGATCAAATTGAACTTGATGGTTTAGAGAGTATTTCATTTTCAATAACGGATAGTTCCATCAAAACTTTAGACATTGATTCGACTTCACCAGTATTGGTTAGCGTGTTAGGTAGAAACTCTTCCGGCTTTTATTTAGAAACTGGTATAGCGGTCTCGAAAACATCACAAATCCCAGTGCCTTAATCAGATTCATGATCATTGAAAATAACTGTTTCAATTGATTTTTTAACTTGATCAGAGTTGGTGGGTCCTAGATGACTTGATCTCACTACTCCAAATTTGTCAACTAGTAAAAGCATCGGAACAGCATCAATGTCATATTTTTCATGCAAGTCTTTATTTGTTTCTAAAGCTATTTCTTGGATTGCTATTCCTAACGATGAGAGTTTCATACTTTCGGCTACAACAGGTTTGCATGTTTCACAAGATTCGGAAGAGAAAATCACTACAAGCCAGGGTTCGTTAATGAACCCGAAATCTTCTCGACTTAAATGTCCTGGAATAGACCATCCGCTAGTCACAAAATTTCTGTAGTTTAATTTTCTTAATAAAACAGCGGTTAGGGAAGCACCGAAGGAAAGTAATACTAAGAGGACTAGTCGTGACATCGCTGATTAATCAACTGTAGCTGCGTCCTCGATGCTCTCAGTGTTTGAATCTCCATTTGCAGCTTGAATGAGTCTTGTTACTTCATCTCCACTGATGGTTTCATGTTCGAGTAGAGCCCTTGCAATTAAGTCAAGAGCGTTTCTGTTCTCATCAAGTAGTTGCCGACAGGCAGCCTCTTGCTTAACAAGTATTTTTTGAATTTCTTCATCAATGATTCGAGCTGTTTCGTCGCTGTATTCACGACCGGCCATCAGATCATCTCCTAGAAAGACCTGACTTTGGTTTCCCCATGCCATTGGTCCTACCTCATCTGACATGCCCCATTCGCGCACCATTTTTTTAGCAAGTTCAGTTGCTCCTACGAGGTCATTGTTGGCGCCTGTGGAAGCAATCCCAAAAACTATTTCCTCAGCGACTCTTCCGCCCATCCGAACCGTCAGTGAGTCCTCGATATAGTTCTGTCTGTAAATATGTTTCTCTTCTTCAGGTAACTGCATCGTCACTCCAAGAGCCATTCCACTAGGGATTATTGTGACTTTGTGCAAAGGATCTGTGTTAGGTAACAGGGCAGCGCATAGAGCATGGCCTGCTTCATGGTAGGCAATCGCTTCTTTTTCGTCGCTTGTAAGAGCTAAAGAGTCACGTTTTTGCCCCATCAGGATTCGATCTCTTGCGACTTCGAGATCTTCGGCTCTAACAGAGTTTGAGTTGTCTCGAACAGCTGTAAGAGCGGCCTCGTTGATTAGATTGGCTAGGTCTGCTCCACTCATCCCAGGTGTTCCACGTGCAACAACATTTAAGTCAACATCATCAGAAATTTGTTTTCCTTTAGCATGAACTTTGAGAATTTCATTTCGATCCTCGAGTTCAGGCAGAGGAACCACTATTTGCCGATCAAATCGTCCAGGTCGCAGTAAGGCAGGATCTAGGATGTCGGGTCTGTTTGTTGCAGCCATCATTACTATTCCTTCACTTCCCTCAAATCCATCCATTTCTGAAAGCATTTGATTCAGTGTCTGTTCACGTTCGTCATGGCCCCCTCCGAGTCCAGCACCTCGTTTGCGGCCAACGGAATCTACCTCATCAATAAAAATTATTGCACTTCCTAATTTTCTTGCAGATTGGAAGAGATCGCGTACTCTACTCGCTCCTACACCAACAAACATTTCCATAAAATCTGAACCCGTCACTGAAAGAAAAGGGACACCTGCTTCTCCTGCTACTGCACGTGCTATGAGTGTTTTACCTGTTCCAGGGGGGCCTACTAGGAGAACGCCTTTGGGAACCTTTGCTCCTATTTCGGCGAATTTCTTTGATTCGGTTAAGAAGTCAACTATTTCTCGGATTTCTTGTTTTACACCCGCATAACCTGCAACGTCGTCAAAGGTGGTTCCTGGTCTTTCAGTTGTGTAGAGCTTGGCTTTGGAGCGCCCTATAGACATCATTCCTGTCATTTGACCTTGGGCTCTTTTATTGATCCACCAGAAGAAAAGTATTATCAGACCTACAGGAAGGAGAAGAGGTAGCCAGGTTTGAAAGAATCCTGGCTGGGGGGTACTAAATTTTATAGAAGCACTGCTTTCAGACAGCAGTTTCCTATCCTCATCAGACAACTCTATTGGTCCAGTTGTTTTTTGTTCTAAACCAGTTGCAGATTCGAAATTGATTTGCCCTGTTCTGTTATCAATTTCAACTGTGGCAATATCCCCATCCACAATTTTTGCAAGAAAACGGTCATATGGAATTTCTTCAATTTCTTTTCCAGGCAAAATATTGGGCAGGATTATAAAAGACACCAGTGCACCTAAGACAAGCCAAGGAAACCAACGCGACAATCCTGACCGCTTTGGGTCATCGTTAGACTCGGTCTCGTGTGAGTCTGGGTCTGAAGATTTATTCATATCTACATCGTACGGGCTATTTTCGTTGTTCTACTTAAGATAAGTAGTTAAGTCAACGAAGACGGTCATTAAGATTAAAAGATGCGAGAAGAAGAATCGTCTGAAAACCCTGTACCTTCTGGGATAACAGAACCTCCTGGAATAACAGAACTTAACCCACAGTTGCCTTGGGGTGTGCGCCACGTTATTTATGGCTGGCTACTTGGGCAGGTCGCAGTGGTATTAGTTGTCATAGCTATTAACGCTGTTGATAGCGGTATTGATTTGGACGATCCATCTTTAGAAATAACTGCTATCTTGCAAGCTGCTTTATGGGTTGGAACTCTTGGAATCCCCGTGTGGTTGTATGTGATAAAGGGTGTTTCTTGGAAAGAATTCGGATGGGAATTTCAGAAAAACGATATTCTCCCAGGTTTGCTTATTGGACTTGGAACGCAAATCGCAGCAGGTTTGTTGTATTTGCCGTTGTATGTGATTTTTGATGACATCGACGTATCTGAACCCGCTAGAGAGCTAGTTGACAAAGCGACAGGTTTAGGAGTTTTTCTTCTATTTTTGGTTGTTGTTGTAGGAGCACCAGTAGTGGAGGAAATATTTTATCGTGGTCTGACTCTCAAAGCTTTTGAGAAAAAGATGAGTGGTCGTTTAGCCTTAGTAGTTTCTTCTTTACTTTTCGCAGTTGCTCATTTGCAACTAATACAGTTTCCGGCTTTGTTCTTATTCGGTTGCGTGGCGGCTCATTTGGCGAGAAAATATGATCGTTTAGGTAGAGCTGTATGGGCACACGTTGGTTTTAATGCCACCACAGTAATAGCGCTTTTATTGCAAGGTTGAAGCCAAAAATGAACAAGACAGATCTAAGGCTTTTGAAATGACTAGTTCTTTAAAGTCAAATGTGAAAACCAAAGTATTGGAAAAGTTAATTGAGGTTAAATTCCTGTCTTGGGTTTCGGCTTTTTCAGTGTTTATTTCCTGTTTCTTTGTTTTATGGGTACTCAATCCAGATGGTGCTCTATTCACATTATCCACACCAACAGGTGGTGATCTGGGAGCACACGTATGGGGCCCCGCCTTTTTAAGAGATGAACTTCTTCCGAATCTGAGACTTTCAGGATGGTCTCCTGATTGGTACGCCGGATTTCCTGCCTACCACTTTTACATGGTTGTTCCAATGCTATTCATTGTCATATTGAACACAGGGCTCGTTCTACCCTTGTTAATTTTGACAATAGGTTTAGTACTCTTTGCAGTTTTTAAGTTGGTTACACAAGAAACCAAACATTGGCGTTCTGTTTTATTTTCTGCCGTTTGTTTACTTCTCTTGATCATCCCTTTTCACTACGGTTTGGCATTTAAATTAGTTACAGCAGCGGGCTTGATACTTATGCCTTTTGCGGGTTGGAAAATGGGACGGTTAGCAGGTTTGCCTGAACCAGCACCAGCTTTACTGGGGGCTTCAACCCTTGCTTTTATCTTCGACCGTTCTTTTAACATAATGGGCGGTAATTTAATGTCAACAATGGCGGGAGAGTTCGCTTTTACACTTGCAATTGTATTTTGTCTTATATACATCGGATTACTTATAAAAGGTGTAGAAACAGGTGAGAAAAGAACCTCTGCAGCAGTGTTTTTAGCATTAACGGGGTTATGTCATTTATTAGTAGTTTTTTTCGCACTCTTAGTTTCATTTGTTGCAGTAGTAACCCGCTTAAGTAAAGCTTCGACGCGATGGATTGCCGAAGTCGGTTTTCTCTCAGGTTTGCTATCTGCCTTTTGGGTTCTTCCTTTTTGGTGGAATAGATCCCACTTGAACGACATGGGATGGGAAAAGTTGACATCGTATAGTTCTTATCTTTGGAATCGTGATCATCTTGCTGCAGATTTTCTTACAAATGACCCGCCACTGCAATTCGCTATTGCATTAGCTTTCGTAGGAGCTGTCCTTTCCATTATCTTTAGACGCCGCCTTGGATTAGTTTTAGCTATTTCAGCTTTTGTTTTGGCTTTAGCTTTCATTTACCTACCTGAAGGACGTTTATACAACGGGAGATTGTTGCCTGCTTATTATCTGAGTATTTATCTTTTAGCAGCTATAGCAATTGCAGAAGTAATAAGAATTTTAGGTTTCTTGGTGAATAAAGCAGCTAAAGGAAAAGAGAGAATTGGAAATTTAGTGTCCGGAAGTATTGGATTTATAGCTGTTTTGCTTTTCATATTTTATTTAGCAGTACCTCTAAGGGTTTTACCGGGAGGCGAAATGCAAGGAAATACATACAAATGGATGGGTTATGAAACTGAGGATTTAAATATAGGACGTTCGTGGGCTTTATGGAATTTTGAAGGCTACGAAGCTCGAACTGGGGATTCAACAGGTGGGGGATGGGAAGAATTAGTAGATTTTGTGATCACAATGGACGATCAGGCCAGAAACTACGGATGTGGTCGCCTGATGTGGGAGTATTCAAGTGAACTTACTAGATATGGGACACCTATGGCGCCTATGCTGATGCCTCATTGGACAGATGGCTGTATTGGCTCCATGGAGGGCCTGTATTTCGAGTCATCCACAACTACACCTTTCCATTTTCTTATCCAATCCGAACTTTCAACCGCTCCGTCAAGAGCACAACGAGATCTCCCATACAGGTCGTTTAATATTGATACAGGAATCGACCACCTTCAACAATTTGGGGTCAAATACTACGCAACCTCTTCACAAGCAGCGACTGAAAAGGCCCAACAGCATCAGTCTCTTAACGAAATAGCTAATAGCGGCCCATGGACTATTTTCAAGGTCAGAAATTCTGAACTTGTCACACAATTAGATTTTGAACCTGTGATTTTCGATCATTTAGAGCAGTCAGAATGGTTAAATCCAGCTGTAAAGGTTTTCCAAGAAGGTTCAGATGCAGTGGTGAGAACTCTTGGAGGTATGGATCATTGGAAATCTGTAGACCCAGAGGAAACACCGGAAAGAGTCCGCTTACCTCAAGTTGAAATCTCTGAAATTAGCATTCACACTGATCGAATAGAATTCAAAGTAGACAAAACAGGAGTGCCGGTAATGGTGAAAACTTCTTATTTTCCCAATTGGAAAACTAAAGGAGCTGAAGGTCCGTGGAGGGCAACGCCGAATCTAATGGTTGTAGTACCAACAGAAAAAGAAGTGACCTTAGAATATGGCAGAAGCCCAGTTGAAATAGTATCTATTTTTCTAACGTTAGTTGGCTTAATCTCTCTGGTCGTTATAGCTCGTAAACCAAATCATCTAGATTTTTCTTCTGCGCGGTTTGATTCAAATATGATTGTCCCAGATATTGATAAAAGACTGAACGATTGGTCTAAGAGCGCTTCAGAAGAAAACCAAACAGAAACTCCGGATATTACGTACGAAGAAGTTCAGTCGTGAACATCTGGTTGAGACGTTTCGCTTTTGTTGGACTAGCAGCGACTGTGATTGATATAGGCGCAGCGGTTCTGCTAATGCAAATAGGTTTACCAACCGTAATAGCAGATGTAATTGCTTTATCTTTGGCAGCGATACTTGCAAGAAGATTGCATGAAAAAATCACTTTGTTAAACGACCCACATGCGCGATGGATTAGAAATATAAAAGTTTTCGTGGCTGTAGTCGTGATTGCCGCATGTATTGATTTGATTATTTTGATTTCATTGGATCCAGACGAAAGTTGGATGGCTTGCTTTACTGCAAAACTTACAGCTGTTCTAGGTGCAGCTATAGCAAGGGGTATCTCTTATAGATTCGTGCTCTTCCGTGAATTTAGAAATCAACAGATGAAACCAAACGCTGAAAATTTTGTTGATAAGACAACTCGTATCAGCCTAATCATCCCGGCATTTGAAGAAGCTGACAGAATTACCAAAACTTTATCCACTGTTGATTCAGACTTAAGGTGCTCTTTACAAAATAGTGATGATCTCGAAGTCATCGTTGTAGACGACGGTTCCGAAGATTCCACATCTGAAATAGCTAGACAAGCGGGGGCGGATATCGTAATAAGACTCGAAGAGAACAAGGGGAAAGGGGCGGCAATTCGAGCCGGTGTGCAAGAAGCAAACGGTTCAGTTGTTGCCTTCACTGATGCTGATCTTGCATACAACCCTCGGCAAGTTCTAAAACTAGTGACTCTGGTTGAATCAGGCTATGACATGGTCGTAGGGAGCCGTCAACATATTGAGACCAAGAATCTAGTTAGAGCAGGCAGATTTCGGGAGATAGGTGGAAGATTGATAAATATAGCCACTTCTGGACTTTTGCTTGGTTATTACAGAGACACCCAGTGTGGACTTAAGGCATTCAAATCACAAGTTGCTAAGTCTTTATTTGCTGCAGGAACATTAGACGGTTTTTCTTTTGATGTTGAACTGTTTCATTTGGCAGAAAGATGGGATTTGAGTTTGATGGAAGTTCCTGTTGAGGTAGAAAATTCACAAAGGTCTTCAGTCAGCGCGTTCCGCGATGGGGCATTTTTACTGTTAGATCTAGTAAGAATTCGACAGAGAGCCAGAAGAGGTGCTTATCCGGAAAGTGGAATAGCTTCAATTTCAAGTTCTAGTCAATAAAAACGGAAACGGTCACACAATGTCAAAAGCAGAAGAAGTCTTTAAAGCATATGACATTCGCGGAATTTTCCCTGAAGAGGTAAACGAAGAACTTTTTCGAAACATAGGAAGAGCATTCGCCATTTTCATCAAAAACAAAACTCAAAAAAATACCTCAGTAATTATCGGAAGAGATATGAGAAATAGTAGCGAGTCTTTAGCAGAAGCTTTCGCTACTGGAGTGAGGGATCAGGGTCTTAATTCTGTTGATATAGGACTTGCATCTACGGACATGTGTTACTTCGCTTCAGGGTATTTTGATTTTCCGGCAGCCATGATAACTGCCAGTCATAATCCAGCGGAATACAACGGGCTTAAAATTTGTATGAACAAAGCTCGACCGGTAGGGCAGGATTCAGGGTTGCAGGAGATATTGGAAATAGTTAACGCTTTGCCGGAGAGACAATCAGTAATCGGAAGTATTGAAAAAATAGATGTCCTGAGTGAATTCGCAGATCACGTCTGTTCGGTTATAGATACATCAAATCTGCGCGACCTTAAGGTTGTGGCTGATACAGCTAATGGGATGGGAGGATTAATCCTTCCACCTGTCTTTAAAAAATTACCTTTTGAACTAGAGATTCTTTTTCCTGAATTAGATGGAAATTTTCCTAATCACCCGGCAGACCCTCTGCGACAAGAAAACCAAGAATATTTGAGACAAAGAGTGCTAGAGACAAAAGCTGATGTAGGTCTGGCCTTTGATGGAGATGCCGACCGAGTTTTCCTACTAGATGAGAAAGGCGAATCTATCTCTGGGTCCCTCACAACTGCGCTTATCGCTGATCAGATTCTTGCGGAAAGACCAGATGAGTCGGTTATCTATAATTTGATTTGCTCAAAAGTAGTACCAGAAGTGATTCTTGAGCGAGGAGGTATAGGGATACGTAGTCGTGTCGGTCATTCATTTATTAAAGAGTCAATGGAAAAACATGATGCAGTATTCGCCGGAGAGCACTCGGGTCACTATTATTTTCGGGAAAATTATAGAGCTGATTCAGGAGTGATAGCGGCTTTAGTCGTCTTAAAGGCTTTATCTCAGAATCAGGGCAAATTAAGTGAACTGTTAGAACCATTTAAAAGGTATGAAAGTTCTGGTGAACTAAATTTTTCAGTTACGGATGTGGAGGCGTCTATAGAAAAAATAGAAGAGCACTATGTGGGATCAATAGTTGATCGATTAGACGGATTGACAGTAGATGTGGGTGAGTGGTGGTTTAATTTAAGACCATCGAACACGGAGCCTCTTCTTAGACTGAATATTGAAGCAAATAACAAAAAAATATGTGCACAAGCAATAGAGGAAGTCAGAACCCTTTTAACCCAATAACCTGAAATGAGTAGTTAGGAGAAAGTATGCCCCTCGATCCAATGTTGCTAGAGATTTTAGCCTGCCCTGAAGATAAGGGACCATTGTTTTATCTTGAAGATGAGAACTCTCTTTATAATCCAAGATTACAAAGGATCTACCGCGTAGAAGATGACATCCCGATCATGCTTATAGACGAAGCAGATGAAGTTGACGAGAATGAGCATAAAAGAATAATCGAAAAAGTTGAGTCAGATGGAATCTCATTCACTTTTGAAGCTTAATTGAAATAAAAATGCCTCGTCTAGAAGGAACTCTTAAACACTACGACTGGGGTTCCAAAACAGCGATTGCAGAGTTGAGAGGAATTCCTCCTAGTGGGGAACCAGAAGCAGAACTTTGGTTTGGGCCTGGAAAAAATTTACCGTGGCTTGTGAAAATTCTTGCAATACAAAAACCTCTGTCCCTCCAACTGCATCCAAATGCTAAACAGGCATCAAGAGGATTTGAACTTGAAGAAGCTAGGGGAATCAAACTAGATGATCCCAACCGTCTATATCGAGATAAAAAGTCAAAATCAGAACTGGTATGTGCACTGACCCCATTTAAAGCGTTTTGTGGGCTACGTGAAATAGATTCTGCGATTGAATCAGCAGAGATATTTGACTTGCCGAAAGAATTTTTTGCTCCTCTGAAGACAGATGGAGAAAAGGGATGGGGCAAAGTCATCGCTGGTCTTCTTTCAGGAGAATGGAATCAAGAAATTGAAGATTTGCTTTACCGTTGCAGGAGTGGTGTCGATGAAACCCGAGAGAAAGAAGCTGAGGAAATTATCAAAATTGCGAAAATACATAAAATAGACGCATCCATCATGCTTCTTCCTTTTATGAATTATCACGAACTAGGTATTGGTGACGCCATACATGTCGAACCTGGGGTTGCTCATATTTACATTCAAGGAATGGCAGTCGAAGTAATGGAACCCGGCGACAACGTGCTCAGAGCAGGTCTAACAAAAAAGCATACTGATAAAAGCGAGTTCATTTCTCTCTTGGATGTCAAAGCAGAAGAAACTCAGGTGCAAAACGCTAGTGAAGAAGATCATGAATATACAGGACCGGTTGACAATCTGACGGTGAGAAGAATAGAGGATACGAAAATAGAAGTAAATGGTTCAAAGAGTATCGATTTGATTTTGGCTACAACTGGAGTGTCGAAAGTTGAAAATGGAGAAGAGATGCAATTGGAATCAGGACAGGCTTTCTTGATTCATGGAGAAGACTCGGATTACACAATCGAGACTACAGGAAGCGCATTTCTAGTTAGAGGCGAAACCGGCTCCTATTAAGTGTCACCCGATATCGTGATTACATATGTCTTATGAAAATGATTACAAAATCGCCGATATAAATCTCTACGAGTTTGGCCGTAAGGAAATTCGACTTGCTGAACATGAAATGCCAGGTTTGATGTCTTTACGGGCTGAGTACTTCGATGAGCAACCACTTTTAGGAGCGCGAATAGCAGGTTCGCTTCATATGACCGTTCAAACAGCGGTACTTATCGAAACCCTAGTGGTTTTAGGAGCAGAAGTTCGTTGGGCCAGCTGTAACATTTTTTCAACTCAAGACCACGCAGCGGCAGCAGTGGTTTGTGGCCCGGATGGAAATCCAGAAGACTTGAAAGGTGTTCCAGTTTTCGCTTGGAAGGGTGAAACACTTGAAGAGTACTGGTGGGCAACACAAAAAATATTCGAATGGCAAGGGGAAGGACCTAATCTCATTCTTGACGACGGAGGTGACGCTACCTTACTCGTTCATAAAGGTAGAGAATACGAACAAAAAGGCGAGGTTCCCGAAGCTCAAGATGAAGATTCGGAAGAGTGGAAAGTTTTCCTAGAAACATTAAAAAGATCTTTGGGTGACAGCCCTGAGAGATGGACAAAAATTTCTGATCAGATAAAAGGTGTCTCGGAAGAAACGACAACAGGTGTAAAAAGACTTTATCAAATGCAAGAATCTGGAGAACTCTTATTTCCGGCAATCAACGTAAACGATTCGGTTACAAAATCAAAGTTTGACAATTTGTACGGATGCAGACATTCCCTCATCGACGGTATTAATCGTGCAACCGATGTGATGATCGGAGGTAAGACAGCAGTTGTATGCGGTTTCGGCGACGTCGGGAAAGGGTGTGCTGAATCGCTAAGAGGTCAAGGGGCACGTGTGATTGTTACCGAGGTGGACCCCATATGCGCACTGCAAGCTGCAATGCAAGGTTATGAAGTTAACACTTTGGAACAGGTAATAAGTGAAGCAGACATATTCATTACCGCTACGGGGTGTCACGGTGTGATTACAGCTGAACATATGGGTCTTATGAAACATCAGGCAATTGTCGGCAATATCGGACATTTTGACAACGAAATTGATATGGCTGGTCTCCAGAAGATGTCCGATGTTAAACAGGTCAATATAAAACCACAGGTAGATGAGTTTGTTTTCCCAGACGGGCACTCAATAATACTTTTGTCTGAAGGACGCTTGCTAAATCTTGGGAATGCGACTGGACATCCAAGTTTCGTAATGTCAGCTAGTTTTTCAAATCAAGTTTTAGCTCAAATGGAACTTCATAAAAATGCAGAAGAATTTTCGTTGGGTGTATTTACGCTTAGCAAAGAACTTGATGAAAAAGTTGCACGTCTTCACCTTGACTCTCTAGGGGTCAGATTGACAGAATTGACTGAGGGGCAGGCTGATTATCTTGGAATTCCAGTTAGCGGACCTTATAAGTCTCAACATTATAAATATTGATTGAGTAGTGGAAATTTTTCAGAAACGGTTGTGCCATGAAAGTTAAATTTCTAGGGATTACTGGAGGTGCAGCTTCAGGTAAAACTACTATTGCTGACCAGTTGGCGAAATATCTTGTTGAGAGAATCTCAGTTCTACAGTTTGATAGGTATTACCGTGATCAAGGGCATTTAGATGCAGAACACAGAGCACTGGTTAACTATGATCATCCTGATTCATTAGATCATGAGTTACTGATTGAACATTTGGATTTGTTAAGTGAAGGCACTCCAATAGAGGCCCCAATTTACGATTTCGCAACCCACACCCGGACGCAGCAAACTAAAAAAATAGAACCCAAGGAATTCGTGATTGTAGATGGAATTTTAATAATGGCCTTTAAAGAAATAATGGAGCGCTTAACTTTCAAAGTTTTTATTGACGCTCCTGATGAAACAAGGCTTAAAAGGAGAATAAAGAGAGATATGGATGAGAGGGGCAGAACTGAAGAAAGCGTAAGAAAACAGTTCGAAGCTTCTGTATTGCCTATGCATAAGAAATTTGTTGAACCATTTAGGGATTCATCTGAGTTGATTATCGATGGCTTACAAGACCCCAGTAAATCAGTAGCCAAACTGATTTCATTTATAGATCCTGAGTGACAGGTTAGAGTCGAATGATGAATGATGAAATTAAGGATGAAGAAGTAACTGATGCGCTTCCAGATGATCTTGACGTTCATGGTTTTGTAGGTCCGTACCAGTTCCCAGATAACAGTCGTCGGCGTATACCGGGTTTTCTGTACTTATTTTTATCAATTGTTTTTTTCTTATTTTCAAAATTATTTGATTCATCCCCTTTTATTAACTGGGGTTATGTTGCTTCGGCAATTACTTTGGCTTTAGTCGGTATTTACCATCTGCAGGCCGGATGGAAACTTTCCATTGATGAAACAGGAGCTCTGATCGAAGCTGCTAAAACTGCAGGTTTTCCGGTAGGTCATGCTTCGGCTCAGATGGTTTGGCGTGGAATAAGAAGTCGACCTGTATGGCGTATTCTTTTGTACTCCAGTGAGTCACCGCCAACTCAAAGGGGATTGGTGATGATCGATGCTGTTGAAGGCTCAGTAATAGAAAGTCATTTTGAGAAAAACCCCGAGATTTGGCAGGACTAGTAGGGGTAGTTTTTAATCATTTTATGAATTTAAGACTGTCTACTTCTTTTTCCCGCTTGTCTCCTAAAATGTATTTTGTTGCAACAGGTCTTTTGTTCGCAGCGATTTGAGGTGAATAAATTGTTAGATGGAAATTGGCGAAACGTAGTCGATAGAGGTTTAAGTCCTATCGGAAGAAATTTGCATAGAGCGGGTATCACAGCAGACGTGGTGACAATCATTGGGATACTAATGGCAGTGGCTGCTTCCATATCTGTGGCATTGGGTTCCTTGCGTCTAGGTTTTGTCCTCCTTGTAATGACAGGTATTTCAGATGCGCTTGATGGTCCTGTAGCAAAAGCATCAGGAGCCGCTTCTTTAAGAGGGGCCTTCTTTGATTCGGTTTCTGACCGTCTAACTGATGCTCTTTTATTAGGAGGAATTGCTTGGTTTTTGATCGGTGATGAACCTGGATATACGGTGATGCTTCCGGTCGCAGTAATGTTTGTAAGCCTTCTTATCTCCTATCAGAGAGCTAAAGCTGAGTCCTTGGGCCTTGAGGCCAAAGGTGGTCTTATGGAGAGAGCAGAGAGATTTATTGTCCTAGCAATAGGGTTGCTTTTTGCAGAAGCTCTAATAGTCATTTTGTGGATCATGTTAGTTTTAAGCTCCATTACGGCTGTGCAGAGATTTGCTAAAGTCTGGAAGCAAGCGAGTGCAGTTAGAGAGACACCGCTTCATCAGAATTCAGAGAGAAGACGTCAACTTCGTTTAGATCGTAGAAAAGAGCGCCGCCAGCGTTTAGCAGCGCGCCGATCTTCACAGCGTCAGGGTTAAATTGGCCTCAACGGCCCTTTTTGGCTACAAACTGGCAGCTTTACTATCGCGAAAGCTTCCTAGAAAAATTGGATTGAGCGTTGCTTCTTTTTTGGGGCATGCAGTTGCAAGAATTGATAAGAAACGCAGGGGTCAAGTGATTAGAAATGCTGCTCGGTTAAGTGATTCTGAGTTTTCGAGAAAGGAAGTAAAAGATTTTCTCCGCAAGACATTTGAGTCATATGCACATTATTGGCTAAACACTTTCCGGCTTATCGACATGACTGAAGAGGAGTTAGAAAGGACCTTTTCTCACGATGGCTGGGAGTTAATCGAAACAGCTATTAAAGAAGATCCCGGCGTCATTTTGGTTTTACCTCATTTAGGAGCTTGGGATTGGGGTGGCTTATGGATCTCTAAAATCAAAGGTGTTCCGGTTACTGCTGTGGTGGAACCACTCGAGCCGCCAGAATTATTTGAATGGTTTAAACGCAGTCGAAATGCTCTAGGTATGGAGGTAATACCTGTAGGCCCTGACGCAGGATCTCAAGTGATTAAAGCAATATCTGACAAGCGAGTTATTGTGCTCGTTTCAGATCGTGATATCGGGGGTTCTTCTGTTGAAGTTGAGTTCTTTGGTGAAAAAACATTATTGCCGGCAGGACCTGCAACTCTTGCTTTGAGGACTGGGGCGACTTTGTTGCCAGTAGCGATATACAACAAGGGTGATGGTTGCCATGGAGTCGTCCGCCCAGCTATTTCTCTTGAAAGAAAAGGAAAATTTCGTTCCGATGTGAAACGTATTACCCAAACAATTGCGGAAGAGATGGAATTCTTGATCAGAAAAGCTCCAGAACAGTGGCATTTGATGCAACCAAACTGGCCTTCTGACTCCAAGTCAGAAAAAGGTAGAGTCTAGTATGCGTATAGGTCTTATATGTCCTTACAGTCTGACTGTCCCCGGGGGAGTCCAGGGGCAGGTTTTAGGCTTAGCGAAAATGTTGAGAAGCTTGGGCCATTCTGTCAGAGTGCTAGGACCTTGTGATGGTCCACCACCTGATACTGGAGTCACACCTTTGGGTATGAGTATACCTACGACAGCAAATGGATCTGTCGCTCCAATTGCTCCTGACGTTCCTTGTGCATTAAGGACAATCAGAGCTTTGCGTGACGAACAGTTCGACATTCTTCATTTACACGAACCATTAGCACCTGGGCCTACATTGACAGCTTTGTTTCTAGCGCAGGGACCTATGGTGGGAACATTTCACGCAGCGGGTAAAAGTTTGGCATATGACTTACTGAAAGGTCCCGTGAAGTGGTTGAGAAATCGACTCGATTATGCTTTTG
>Ga0208261_1000223_pt1 | contig 24278 bp, 25 predicted proteins | sample Knorr_S7_td_DCM__FD_185595 | JGI IMG/M metagenome (GOLD analysis project Ga0208261, IMG submission 185595) | Marine microbial communities from Southern Atlantic Ocean transect - Knorr_S7_td_DCM_ad_131m_LV_B (SPAdes) (version 3) | ecosystem: Environmental > Aquatic > Marine > Oceanic | place...
TAAAATAAAACTTGTATCATTTAAGCTCCCTTTAAATTCTAAACTTCCATTTTTATCCCACCAATAATAATTATTATTCTCAAAATGGAAACGAAGTTGCCCATTTTCACGCCAAATATTGCCATTTATCATTTTTAAACTATCATTAATAATAAGTTGTGAAAGTCTTTCCCCATCTGGGTGCCACCATATAACTGAACTAAAGGGGTCTAAAGCACCATTTGAATAAATTGCTTCATGTTTTAAAACGCCACTATTATAGTATCGCAATTCTTTAATTAATTCATTATTCATAATATCATATGTTCTTATAACCGCAGGAGATCTATCTTTATACCATCTAGTAATTCTTTCTTTAAATCTGTTCGGGATTAATATTGATAAATCATTTAATGGAATGTTATTAATTCTCTTTCCTGAAAAAGAAAGATTTTTATCACTACAATTGACTAAAAATAAAACAAGTAATATTATGTTAATAAAACGCATGCAATAATTAAAAAATTATTTTTTGATCAATAATTGAATATTTGAAACTAAATAAGAAATGATAGCGCCCCATTATATGGGGCGTTATCATTAATTGCTGAGATAATCGGTTTATTTGTTCGGATACATCATATAAATCAGATACAGTACTAATAAACCCGCTAGGCCATTATCGCCAATTTGCGAGAATAAATTTCCTACACCTGCAATGACACCGAAAGGATCGTTGAATAATATTCCAACGATTACTCCGAGGATCACCAAACTAATAAGTAAATCTGTTAGTTTTGAAATCCAACCGGTTAGCTTTGCTATCGCATCATTCATATATTTCCTCCTATATGTTACGTAAGGGCTAGGACTCTTATGACAAAGAGTCCAACATCATCCCCTATTGTTTTAACCTACAGGAAAGAAACAAATATTAATAGTGCGAGTAGGCCTGCTAAGCCACCATCCATAAAGGAATTAACTAATTCAGTTAACCCCAATACAGGGTCCATTCCTGTTGGATATAGTATATTAGCAAAAACAAAGAAAACCACTAGTCCTTTGATTAGACTAACGATTCCACCTACTACGGAATTAACGGTTGAAGCTACATCAGCCATATTGTTCCTCCTTGATTTGGTTTATAATAAAAACGGGGACAAAACCCCCCGTTTCTTGGTATGTGACGTATTCGTTTTTTACGAATATTTCCATGCTTGAAGTAAATTTAAGAACAATTATACATATTGCAATATTATAATTAATAAAATGTGCAATCTCAGTTTTACCATTAAAAAATTAATTATCGATTCCTATATCCTCGTATAGCGCTATAAATAACCAAATATTTTGTTAGAATGATGTTTGGCAAATAATAATTTAAAAACTTAATAATACTTGCAATAAACCTGTTAAAAACTAAAAGTCCTCTAATGCTATTTATCCAATTTGCTCCCAATTGCTGTGCATGTTCAGGGTATCGCTTTAATAATATTGGAAGATTATATTTACCATAAATTTCCATTTGTGAACAAAATTTTTCTAATGTCCTCTTGTGATAATGTTCTGCAGCAATTTGCGATGTATAGTAAAAGGAGTTTGGGAACAGATCCCATATTCTAATAGCTAAATCTGTATCTTCACCACCATAATGAATTATTTTTTCATCAAAAAGATTTGTTTTTTCAATCGCACTTCTTTTAACTGCTGAATTATTAAATAAGAACCATGTAGGACCAATTATTGAATGTTCACCAAATTGGCGCGCACCGCGTAGCTTGCTATAAAAATAATCATCTAATCTATTTGGGCTTTCCTCTTTTGGCAATGATACTTCTCCAATAACTCCAATGATTCCTTTTTTTTTAAATATTTTTTCTATATTTAATAACCAATCTGGCTGAACAACCATGTCGCTATCTAGAAAGCATATAATTTCTGAAGTTCCTTTCCTAATTCCATAATTTCTAGCTGCTGAGAGCCCTTTGTTTGATTCTAAGCTGAATAAAGTAAGATTCTTTTCAATGCTGAATGTATTCAAACATTTTAATGTATTATCTGTTGACCCATCGTTTATCGCTATAATTGAGAATTTATCTTTTGGATATTCTTGCGATAGAACGCTCTCTATAGATTTTTCTATAATATGTTCTACATTATAACATGGTATAATGATATCGAACTTAGTATTATAGCTCACAGCCAACCGAGATCTTCATAATATTTATACAATACATTAGACGTATTATTATAATTATGGTATTGTTCTACCCATTCATAGCCTTTTTGTTTGTATTCAATTATTTTTTCTTTATTTGTAACTAATTCAGATAAAACATCGAATAAAGATTTACTATCTACATTAATAAAGGGATTATCTGGAATGAAATCAATATATTCTGGAATTAGCTCTGTTACACAACATAATCCCATTGAAAGAGCTTCTACTGAATTCATTCCATAGCCCCACCCCCCTCTATTATGAACTTGATCAATTAAAATATCACATGATTTTTTTATTTCTTGAGCTTCATTAAAAGATTTATTTTCTATCAATATAAATTCAATTTCTTTTTCTTTAGCTAAGCGATTGCATATTGGAATAATTGTTTCACTTCCCTTGTAGTATCTATTTGTCGGCGCATGACAAATCCTAATTGGGTCATTAATTTTTATATCAAATGAAAATTGTTTTGTATCGTAGGGTAAAAACATATAATCCAAATTAGGGTGTTTACTAAACAAATCTAATTCACTAGTAATATTTAATTTACTTAAATCATTTAATGGTTTTAAAACTCCTCTAGTTCTTAAATCTTGTCCATGATAAGTACATGAAATAGGTTTGTTTAATTTTTTTAGCTTTTCTACGAACCTACAATCACGATAAAATTCTAACCCCCATTCAAAATGATATATATCATAATCAAATAAGTTATTTTGATTTATTGCAGGTTCTACATAAAAGCTCCAAAGCCAATCCCTAAAATGAAAAAAAGTTTTTTCAAATCTATTACTTGGCGACCAAACTGGCGGGTAACCATCCTTTTCTTTATAATCACCTAAGCCTCCTCTAAATATTTGATAGTATTTATGCCTCCCATACATATACCAATATTTTGAATAAACTAGAGGAAGGTTTAAGCAAATACCTGGATCAAAATTATTTCGTGAATTGAATAATGTAATAAACTCACATTTATTTCCTTTTTCTTCGTGAGCTAATTTCCACATAGACAAAGTATTAACCGTATTTTCTGGGGAGATATAAAGTATTTTCATAGTTTAATTGTTAAATCAATATATAATATGTCTTTTATATAATTTGGTTCCTAAATCATACTAAATTGATAAAAATGACACTTTATTCAAATTGTATTAGATAAATATTCGTTAATTGGTAAAATAATAATTAAAGTAAATTTACAACTGGATCAAATTCAATGAAGCTGTTAATTATACCATCATGGTACCCTACCGATATTCATCCAGAAAGTGGTACTTTTTTTAAAGATAGAGCAATGATTCTTCAACGATGCGGTTTTTCAATAACAATTGTAACACATGTACTACATTCCACACGAGATATTTTAAAATTTAATAGTGAAGTAAATAATGAAAATCCTACAAAAGAAAATGAAGTTTTAATTTATAAAACTGAAAGCGTAAACCTGTTCCCTAAAATTCCCAAAAGGGCATTTAAGATGTATAAAGATTCAATATTGTCTCTTGTGAAAAATGTTGTTGAAAAGTCTAAACCCGAATTTGTATTTATAAATTCTTCTCTTTACGGTGGAGCTGCTGTTGCAAGATATTTGCATAGTAATATGATACCATTTATGGTTTCTGAGCATTTAAAAGAATTTATTATTGATGGTGAATTTTCAATATTTGAAAAAAATTGTATATCTGAATGCTATAAATATGCTTCTAAAATAATCGCAACTAGCGATGCATTAAAAAGTAATATTATTAAAAAATTTAATATAGACAGAAAAAAAGTTATGGTAATTCCTAATCCAGCTGATGGTAGTTATTTTTTGCCAAAAAGAGAAAAATTAGACAACCCATTTAACTTTCTTTCAATTGCATTACTTCGATCTGAAAAAAGATTAGATCTGTTAATTAAAGCCTTTGCAAAACTGCACAAAATTATTCCCAATATTGTGCTTACTATTATTGGTGATGGCCCTGAAAAAAGTAACTTACAATTATTATCTCAAAAACTACAAATTAATGACCGAGTAAATTTTATTGGTTATCAAAAAAAGGCTGTTGTAGCAGACGTTATTAGAAACCATGATGTGTTGGTGTTGTCAAGCGATGTGGAGACTTTTGGTGTAGTCCTTGTCGAAGCAATGACTGTTGGATTACCAGTCATAGCAACAAAATGTGGTGGACCGGAGTCAATTGTTTTACCAGATACAGGCATCCTTATAGAACCAAATAATTCAACTGAATTATATACTGCTATGAAAAATATTATTGATAAATATGATGAATTCGATTCGATAAAGATTAGGGAAATTGCTTTAAAATCCTATAGTGACAATGCTTATGGAAATAATATTAGGGAGGCTATTAATTCTGTTATTTCGGCCAGTAATTAAAAGCTTTCTTTATTTTATTTATCTCACTTTTATATAAAAATCCTGTTAGAAATAACGCAATAGGATAATACAATGTCAGCATAAACTTGTTTATATGATCATGACTGCTCATATCATATAGAAGTGATATTATGCCCATAGCAATAATTATTCTGATAATCCGCCCATACTCATATGAAACAGGAAATAAATGACGATTAATTATAAACATAACTACAAACATAATAATAAAAGAGATACATGTAGCTATTGCCGCTCCTTTAGCTCCATATATTGGAATTAAATAAAGATTAAGTAAAACATTGCCAACTGCTCCTATTAATCTTGATATGGCTATCCATATTGATTTCTCTTGATGAAACACTCCAGGTAATTGCATTAAATATAATCCATAAAAAACATACCCAAGAGATATCCAAGGGACAATTGACGTTGAAGACCAATATTCTTCGCCATATAGCGAAATTGTACCAAATTGAACCCTAACTATTTCATTTACCCACACTAGCAGCACAACCCAAATGAATCCGAGCAAAGCAAATACATATGTATTAATTCTTGCATATAATGGCTCATATTCTTTTGCCCCACCTATTTTTAAGAAAAATGGCTGCCATGCCATATTAAACCCCATTACAATCAACATCATGAGCATTCCTAGCTTGTATCCTGAACTGTATATACCAACTGTATACAGATCTGTCATCTGTTTTAATATATAACGATCTGCTAACTCCATCATCATAGCAAAGATACCTGAAGGCAAAAAAGGCAGGCCAAATCTCATCATTTTTTTCCATGAATACATTGATGCTTTAGTGAAGTTTAAGCGATTAATAATAAATGGTAGAGTAATGATAAAAAGGGTGCAGGAAACTATAATATTACTTAACAGAACGCCATAAACACCCATTTTAAATTCAAGCACAAACAATAGGTTAAGCATCAACGACCCTATTACATTTATCAAACTACATGTTAGGTATGCAAATGGTTTTTCTTCTGCTCTAAATATTAATTGAGGTATAGACCACATCACATCAAATGAAATAATCCACCCAACTAATAAAACTAGTCTATCATCTGTAGTGCCTAGTAGTATGGGGGAAAGAAATTTTCTAAAAAGAGTTATTAATATAGCAAAGCCAATAGATGTTATTAAAAAAGAAATCCATGCTGAGCTAAAATGCATGGTTTTCTGTTCTAAATCAGATTCAACATATCTCTTCATAAGTGCTGCATCTAAACCATAATGCATTACCACACTCATGAAGCCCATAAATACATACGCTAATGATATAACACCATACTCTTCTGGTGTAAAAATATTTGTATACAATGGGAGTAATAAAAAAGTGATAATTCTAGCTAAAATATGACCTAAGCCATAAATCAGTGTATTTTTCGATAAATTAATTATTTCTTTTTGCAAAGTATTTTAGAAATAAATGGCTAACGTATCTCTAAAGATTCCGCTAGATCCAAAATTTTCTTTAAATTTTGCTAAACCCATATTGGGCTCTTCATCTACAGTAAATATCCCGAAATCTAAAATTTTAAATTTGTTGCTGATTGCATCTTTTAGTATTTCATAAAATAATAAATTAACCGGTCTGTATTCTTGATATTCTTCATCATGGCTAATATAAAATGAAAGTATAACATCCTCATTAGTTGCAAAATTAACAACACCCCCTATCATCAAATCTTCTAAAAAAGCACCATAGAGCACAATATCCTTGTTAAATAATTTATTAAGTCTTAATAGCTCATCAACAGTATGCGTTGGGCTAACATTGTGGCGACTTTTAAGATTTTTTTTCAAAATATTATAAAAGGAATTAAAGTCATCGCTTTTTTTAATAACCAATCCTGATCGTTGAGCTTTTCGTAAGGCTTGCCTATGCGATGGTTTAAATTTATTTACATTTTTTTCTACAGAATCCTCTAAAAAGAGTATACTGCTAACCTCCCTTTTAACATATTTATATCCATTTTTAAGTAGAGAATAATCTATGTAGTTAGATTTTCTTTTATTATAGATAATAGGTGGTAAGGTTATTCTTATACCAGAAAAATTAAGTTTTTCTATATAAATATTTAACTGATTTACTAATTCAAGGGAATCATTAAAAGAAAGATTGGATGGGGTAACAAAAGACCCCATTGAAGCGCCAGGATGTGAAACCAATATCTTTTTACCTGATTCATTTATTTCAGCTGCTGGCAAAAGAGTGAATGGCTTATTATTTTTATAAAATACAAGGCTGTGATCTATAAATCTGTCTTTAGGATGATATGATAAAAATTTTCTTTTATGAAATATTGTACCATTATTTGAAAACTGAATAATTTGTTCCCACTCATCTGAAAAGCTATTATTGTATCTTTCAATATTGATCATGTAGCTGAATTTAACGAATATGTATAGGTGATTTGTTCCAATTTTTTATAAGCTTTTTTGTTAATATTGAATTACTATTAAATATTACATGAATAAAATTGATTACTAATTGAATGGATAATTCAACTATATATAAGATAATTGCTAGGGAAATCTTGGATTCTCGAGGTAATCCAACAATAGAAGTGGACGTAACACTATCGGATGGATCTTTAGGGCGAGCAGCAGTTCCTTCTGGCGCCTCTACAGGGGAGCATGAAGCTGTTGAATTGCGTGATAATGATACTTTACGATACTTAGGAAAAGGAGTAAAAAAAGCAGTTAAAATAGTTAACACAACTATTGCAAATGAAATAATTGGCTTAGATGCGTTAAATCAAAAAAATATAGATGAAGCTATGATTTCATTAGATGGAACTTCAAATAAATCAAAGCTAGGTGCTAATTCAATACTTGGCGTTTCAATTGCAGTGGCAAAATCTGCATCAAATTCTAAGAAGATGCCATTTTATGAATATATAAATCAAAATAAAACCTATACTATGCCGATACCTATGATGAATATAATTAATGGCGGAAGCCATGCTGATAATAATGTGGATTTTCAAGAATTCATGGTTTTCCCAATAGGAGCAAAGTCATTTTCAAATGCATTACAAATGGGTACTGAAATATTTCACCAATTAAAAAAAGTGTTAAAAAATAAAAATCTTAGCACATCAGTAGGCGATGAAGGTGGGTTTGCACCTAATTTGAAATCTAACCATGAAGCAATAGAGGTTATTTTAAAAGCAATAGATAATGCGGGATATAAAGCTGGTAAAAATGTTTATATAGCTTTAGATGTTGCTGCAAGTGAGCTCTTTGATAAAGATAAGTATATAATAAAATCAGAAAATAGATCTTTATCGTCCGATCAAATGATTTCATATTATCAAAATATAATTGAAACATATCCTATAATTTCGATTGAGGATGGCTTAGATGAAAATGATTGGGGAGGTTGGTCTTTAATGAATGAAGCGCTGGGAGATAAAGTTCAAATAGTTGGCGATGATTTAACGGTAACAAATATAAACCGATTACAAAAAGCAATTGATTTTAAAGCTATGAATGCAATTTTAATCAAATTAAATCAAATTGGTACTTTAACAGAAACATTGGATGCTATTGCCCTTGCAAAAAAAGCTGATTTTGGAGCAATAATATCTCATAGATCGGGGGAAACAGAAGATACAACTATAGCAGATTTAGCTGTTGCAAGTGGGGTTGGTCAAATTAAAACAGGTAGCGCATCTCGAACAGATCGCATTTGTAAATATAATCAGCTTCTCAGAATTGAACAAAATCTGTCAAATAAATCTAATTATCCTGGAGCTGAAGTATTAGGTCATAATGAGAAGTAACTACATACAGACAAAAAGGAAAAAAATAAATTCAAATAAGTTTCAACAACAGCTTATTCGTGTAATTCTTGTTGTTGGTTCAATAATACTTCTAATTATATTTTTCTTTGGTGATCATGGGTTATATCAATTATATCAATTACGTACGGAAAAGGCAAAAATTCAAGATGCTATTTCTTCGTTGAGAATTAAAAAGCAGGTGCTTGAGGAAGAAAAAAATAAACTTAATAGTGACGCTAAATATATTGAACAACTTGCAAGAGAAAGATTTAGAATGGCAAAAAAAGGAGAAAAGGTTTTTAAAGTAATCGAAAAAGATTCAAAATAATTTCAAAACCCTAAATTATAGTATATACGGTCACCTCCAAGTTTACCAATACAAATTAATTCGATATTTTTTGGTTTTGATTTAAAATCATAATGTAGATCTGCAATCACATGTCCTCTTGGAGCAATTATAGCCAAATCTTGATGTTGTCCTTTAAACGGATTTAGTTCTCCTTTATTATTTCCAGAGCCGTTGGCTTTTAATAATGCCATTGCTGAGAAATCTAATTCTTTTGAATGGCTGATATTGGCCACTCGTAGTTTTATATTAACCTGTTTTCCATTTTTATTAGCTGAAATTAATTTATATTTTGCATTATCAGCTATTTGCGTAACTCCTGCCATATGTGAAACACGCCCTTCAAGAAGCGACTCCACCGGAATATAAAATTCAATTGTGGCTTTAATAAATTCACCAGATTTATCTTTTTTAAGTTTTATCACAGAAGATTCAGGGAAAATTTGTCCAATTATATTTTCCTTGTTTTTATTGGGTTTAACATAGATATCTGTTTTTTTAATTACCTCAGTTGTTTGGCCAAACACAAAAATTGATATAAAAAATAACAGTATAGATAATTGCTTCATTAATATTTGTTTAATTCGTAAGGGTGTTTTGTTTAATAAAAGCATCCATATAGATTTCAACTCTACGGTTTTTTGCTCTTGCTTTTCTTATATCTACAGAGTTTTTACCAATTGAACTAATAGGCAAAACAGGGCGGTGTTCTCCATATCCCATTGCAGAAAACTTACTTTCAGGAATTCGTGAAAAATCACTTAAAAGCTTAACAATATTTAGTGCTCTTGATGTTGAAAGATCCCAATTACTTTGGAATGGTGCATTTTTAGGTAATGGTAAATCATCTGTATGTCCCTCACATCGAATTTCAACATTAAGGAACCCTCCTCTTTTCTCAATTGCTGTCAATAAATTTGCAAATTTATCATCATCATATACATTTAATAATTTTGATACACGAACTATGCCTCCTATCTGTCTTAAAAGAGGGTAAACTAAAGGCTGAACATCGTCATCCATTGACTTAAAGAGCCTACCGCTAGCTAAAGTAATTTTTACACCTTTTGTAACCCGATCAACAGAAACATAAGAAGACTCTATATTTTCTTTTAATTCTTTGTAAGTCTCATCTAAAAGCATATTAATTACTCTATCAATATGTTTTTCTGCATCATTAAGTATTACTAATAATAAGATAAAGAATGTCAATAGCAGGGTTACTAAATCAGCATAAGTTACTGCCCAAGCTGTGCTTTTAGCTTTTGCCTCTTCTGCAGACATTCCATATGATTCAGAAGACATTTAGTCATCATCCTGTCTGGAAGATTGCGGAACAAAAGTCATCAACTTCTCCCTCATAAGGATCGGATGTTCTTTAGAGTGGATACTTATTATTCCTTCAACAACAATACTTTTTAGCATCATTTCTTCTTGTGATTTACGGGTTAATTTTCCTCCGATTGGCAGGAATACTAGGTTAGATAAAAGAACACCATAAAAAGTAGTTATTAAGGCAAGCCCCATTCCTCCTAGTAGTTGTGCAAACTTTTGAGCAACATCAAAATCAATGCTACTTACATCAGCAGCGTTGCCCCCAGAAAAATTATTCATCATTACAATTAAGCCCATCACAGTGCCTAACATGCCAAAGGCTGGTGCATATGAACCTAAGTAAAAAAATATTTCCTGCCCCATTTTATGTCTTTTTTGAATATTACTTAATTCTAAATTCAAATAATTCCTTAACCTGGCAGGGTCTCTCTCATTTATTGCTAGCTCTATACCGTTTCGTAAAAAAGTGCTTTCAATAGATGTTAAATCAGCTTCTAAAGATAAAACGCCATTTTTTCTAGCTTTTTCTCCTTTTTCTACTATTTCTTCAATAATTCCTTGATAATCATTTTCATCACTTGAAAAAACATTTTTAACAACAGAAAATAGTCCTAAAATATTTTTTATAGGATAGTTCACCATTGATGCTGCAATAGTCCCTCCTAAAACAATAATAAATGAATTTAAACTCCAAAACCATGCGACATCACCATCCTGCCTTAATATCCCCAGAAAAATAATTCCTACGCCAGCTAACAGGCCAAGTATAGTGCCAAAATCCATTTTTATTTTTTATCCCCCAAAATTATTATGTATTAATAAATAATTAGATGCAATAAAATTGCTTTATAATATAAATAATCATTTTACATTGCATCTATATTTAATTAAATGACTTATTAAATACTTATGTTGTTAGATAAAAAAATATTATTGTTGGTGGTGGTTCATCAGGTATAGGTAGGTCGGCAGTAAAAGCATTTTTAAATGAGGGTGCTTTCTTAACCGTTATTGGTAGAAATAGATTTGGGCAATAATGGCATAACTATTAAAGGTGATGCCTCCAGCCCTGAGACTATAAATACTGCCAAGCCATCAAGCTGTAGGGAGCCCAAAGGTTCATGATCAACTTGAAAAGTTTTATGAATCTTATAGATTAAGCCTGTCTCATCTTTTTCAATAAATCAATCTTTCTCGCGAGTCTGATATAACTTTCTGCTAGATGCATATAATGTATCTTTTTCTTCTTTACTTAGGGCTTCATAGCCAACCTTGTTTATCTTGTCTAAGATATGATCTACTTCTTGCTGAAGCTTAACTCTTTTTTCTTCATTTTTGTTTTTAATTGTATAGCTAAGCTCTGTAAAGTATTTACGTATAGAAAATTTTATATCTTTTATTCTCCAAAAATAACGTAAATATATGTATCCAATTAATACAGCTGAGAGATGAGTTATATGACTAATATCAGATGTAGAATTCATTGATAGGATAAATTCGGTCGCAACTAAAATCATTACTAAGTATTTAACTTTTATGGGTAGTAGGAAATAGATATAAACTGTCCGATTCGGGAACATCATTCCAAAGGCTAATAATATACCATAAACAGCGCCGCTCGCACCTGCCAGTACATAGTTAGCATTACTTAAATTTAGTATTAACCATAAAAGGCCAGATCCGACGCCTGTAAAAAAATAATATTTTAAAAATGATCTTCTACCCCATATTGATTCTAATTCAGAGCCAAACATCCATAATACAAACATATTAAAAAATACATGCAAAAAATCTTTGTGAATAAAAAGATATGTGAATGGTTGCCATATCCTTGGCCACACAGTGCTTGGTGATAATCCAAACAAGTCTACTACTGGATTAAAAAAAGGAGTTGAAGGGTCTTGTGAAATTATTTTTAACAAAAATATAATTATGTTTGACCATACAATAACTTTTATTGCTTCTGTAAAAATTTTTGGTCTAAAGGAAAAGTCTCCTTGTTCAGATTGTAGCTGGTAGCGCATTTATAATTATATATATAAAGTAATTTATTTTAAAAAAGTAATTTTTCTATAATAATCAAGCAGTAACTAAAGCTTTTAATACACGAAGGGATTTTAAATCATGCAAACCATCAAAATGGTAATTTAAACAAGAATTGATATATTGACTTATAATTCTTCTATCTTCTAAGGAAACATTTAGCTTTTCAATTTTTTTTATAAAACCATCTTCAAGTATGTTACCTGATAGTAGTGTAGATAAAATATTCTTACTGTTTGGTCCTTTGTTTGGGTCTGGCAAATCCAAGCCAGGTAAATTATTAGTTAAATCTGTTTTGAAGCCCTGCAGATCTAATAATCTTAACTGATAATACCAAAAAATTAGATTTAATTGCATCTGCTGTAAATCAATTACTTTTAATATGTTAATAAGTTCATCAAACAATCTTTGGTTAGGATCTTCATCAATTATAGTTTTTTCTGTCAATTCAACTATAGCCATTCCGTATGCAATGCGCTTTAGGTCTTTATATATGTTTAAATATGTTGATGAAAAACTTGCTTTTGTTACAAAATGTAGGTCTCTCCTCTTGTTATGGCTAAAAACTAAATCTAAATGGCTCATTGGTTCATAAAATGCACTTTGAGGTGATTTTTTTCTTTTAGCTCCTCTAATTATAAAACTTAGTTTACCCATTTCTTTAGTAAAGCATCGTGCAATAATACTAGTATCACTATAAGAAAACCGCCTTAGAACAATTGCAGACGAATGAATAATCATAATTAATATGCTTTTGCAAAAATAACTTCATATAAAGCATCTTTTCCAGAGTAGACACATTTCATCCCTTTTGGGTTGCTATCAAAAGGTATACATCTAATTGTTGCTTTAGTTTCATTTTTTATGGCAGTTTCAGTTTCTTCAGAACCATCCCATCCACATCGAATAAAACCACCGGTTTTATTGATTATATCTTTGAACTCGTTATAGCTTTTTACTTTATATGTATTTTTATCTCTAAAATCTGTTGCTTTATGTAAAATATTTTTTTGGATTTCATCTAATAAGTTTTGAATTGATTTAAGCAGTTTATCCAATTTAACCGATTGCTTATGACCAGAGTCTCTTCTAGCCAAAACTACTTCCCGATTGGAAACGTCTCTTACTCCAATCTCAAGTCGTATCGGAACACCTTTTAACTCCCATTCATTAAATTTGAATCCAGGAGAATTATTAGAATCATCTACTTTAATACGTATTTCTTTTTTAAGACATTGGCTTACAATATCATTAACATGTGCCATGACTGTTTCTTTATCAGCATCAGTTTTTGCTATAGGAATAATAATTACTTGTATTGGTGCAATTTTTGGAGGCAGGACTAGTCCATTATCATCTCCATGCGCCATAACAACGCCCCCAACCAGCCTGGTGCTTACACCCCAGCTTGTAGCAAAAACAAATTCTTCCTTATTTTCACGATCTTGAAAAGTTACATCAAAAGCTTTAGCAAAGTTTTGACCCAAATTATGTGAGGTCCCTGCTTGTAAAGCCCTTTTATCTCCCATCATTGCTTCGATTGAATAAGTTTTTTCTGCACCTGCAAATTTTTCTGCATCTGTTTTAATTCCTGTTAAAACAGGTATCGCTAAATAGTCTTCTGCAAGGTTTTGATAAAAACTCAGTATATTTAATGTTTCTTGTTCTGCTTCTTCGTTTGTTTCATGTGCCGTATGACCTTCTTGCCATAAAAACTCTGTTGTACGTAAAAATAATCTTGTTCGCATCTCCCAACGAACAACATTTGCCCATTGATTAATTAAAAGAGGTAGGTCTCGATACGATTGTATCCATTTTTTGTACATAGCCCAAATTACTGTTTCAGATGTTGGGCGAACAATTACCTCTTCTTCAAGTTTTGACTCAGGGTCCACCTCTACGCCCTGTCCATCTTCAGTTGTACGAAGCCTATGATGTGTAACTACAGCGCATTCTTTTGCAAACCCTTCCACATGCTTTGCTTCACTAGCTAAAAATGATTTTGGTATAAATAATGGGAAATATGCATTCACATGCCCACTATCTTTTAGCATTTTATCAAGCGCTGATTTGATGTTTTCCCATAATTCATATCCATAAGGCTTAATGACCATAGTCCCTTTAACGGGGCCATAATCCGCAAGGCCAGATTTTATTATCACATCTGTATACCACGTTGCATAGTTATCTTTTTGAGAAGTTATACCTTTAGACATTATAATGATTTGTTAAATTAGTTATAGAGAAATTAGCGGACATCAATAGGGCATTCAATACAAAGTTGCTAATCATACATTTTCTTAAATAAATATTAATACTATTTTCTTTCATATAATTAATGAAAAAGACAGCTTTTGTAGCCAAACTATATTTTTTCTATCTTTTAATAATAATTTCATGTAATGATCCAATGATAACTGTTCTAAGCAATTGTAGTATTCCCAGTCACCCTGAGGCAAACTCAATATCTTTATCAAATGGAAAAGTATTATCTATCGGTAATAACCTATCAGGTGATGAAATAATTGACCTTAATGGCGGCTATGTTTATCCAGGCTTTTCTGATTCTCATATGCATCTTGTCGGTTATGGCAAGTCTTTAGAGAAGTTAGATCTTGTTGGGACAAAAAGTGTTTTGGAAATAACTGAGATGGTGGCTAAAGCTTATGATAAATCGAAAATATGGATTGAAGGCCGAGGGTGGGATCAAAATGATTGGAAAGAAATTAAATTTCCAACAAAGGAAGATTTAGATCTAGTTGCAAAAGATCAACCTGTCTATTTAAGAAGAATTGATGGGCATGCTGCTTGGGTTAATTCAAAAGTATTATCAATCTGTGGAATTGATGAAAAAACAAAGGACCCGAACGGAGGGAAAATTATAAGAGATGAGAATGGGTTTCCTACTGGCATATTTATTGATAATGCTATTGATTTAATTGATGAGTTTATCCCCAATGATGATACTCATGATAAAAAAAGGTACATTAAAAAAGCTGTTAAAAAGCTTAATAGGTTTGGATTAACCTCTATTCATGATGCCGGTACAGACATTGAAACAATTAAGATATTAAAAGAATTAATTAAAGAAAATAAACTGTCTATTCGTGTCAATGCTATGTTGAATAACAATATAAACGATTATCAAAATTATATGGATAATGGGCCAGAAAATTTTAATGATTATTTATTTGTACAAAGTGTAAAAATATATTTTGATGGAGCCATGGGATCAAGAGGGGCATATCTATTAGAACCATATTCCGATGATCCAAATAATATTGGACTTACCATTACAGGCGAAGAACAAATTCGTAAAAAAGTAAAAATATTTAATGATGCAGGCTTGCAAGTAGCTATACATTGTATTGGAGATAAAGCTAATCGGTTAGTTTTAAATATTTTTGAAGAAAATGGTTATAGACCATTAAGAAACCGTATAGAGCATGCACAAATTATTCATAGTGAAGACATCAAGAGATTTAAGGAATTAGAAGTTATTCCATCTATGCAAGCAATACATTGTACAAGTGACATGTATTGGATAGATGAAAGATTAGGCCCTGACAGAGTTCATCAATCTTATCCGTGGCAATCTTTGTTAAAAGCAGGATCCATCATCCCTGGTGGGTCTGATGCTCCAGTTGAAATTCCAGATCCTCTTTTAGGGATTTACGCTGCAACTACAAGAAAAGATTTAGATGGTTGGCCTGAAAACGGATGGCTTTCAAATGAAAAGATGTCCATTGATCAAGCAATATCATCTATTACGGAATGGAGTGCGTATAGCATGTTTGCTGAAAGCTTTTATGGATCAATTGAAAAAGATTATTTAGCTGACTTTACAGTTTTAAACAAAAATCTAAGTTTAATAGATCCGGATGATATACCAGAAGTAAAGGTCCTTTATACTTTTGTTGATGGAAAAATTGTTTATCAAAATGATAAGTAATAGAGAAATTAAAACCCTTATGAGCCTATCAACAAAAAAAGGTCGTAAAGAATCAGGCAAATATTTAATTGAAGGATTTAGAATAACACGATCAGCATTACGTAATAAAGCACCTGTGTTAAAAATTTATATAACAGATAAGTTTAAATCCTCTAATGATTTTCAACAAATTTTCTCTTTGATTCCTAAAAAAGTTGATGTCATAGTTTTAGAAGAAAAAATTATAAAAAGTATATGTCAAACATTACACCCTTCTGGTGTTTTTGCAACGTGTCTTCTAAAAAATGATATAAAAAAAACTAAACTGATAATTGATAATTGCATCTATTTAGATGAGGTTTCAGATCCTGGGAACTTAGGCACCATATTACGATCTGCAGCATGGTTTGGAATTAAAAATGTTGCCCTGTCGCCAAAATGCGTAGATGTTTTCAACCCTAAGGTTGTACGTAGTGGTATGGGTGCACATTTTATGTTAAATATTTTAAGAAATTCTGACCTACATGAATTTCAAAAAAATAATTTTTGTATTCTTGGGGCAGATCAAAATGGACCCCCTATGTACGACTTTTATAATAATAATAAAAAGTGGGTGTTAGTTATAGGGAGTGAGGGTCATGGGATTTCTGAAACTAATAAAAAATTTATTGATCATTTTTTATCAATCCCCTCTACTGGATCTGGGGACTCATTAAATGCATCTATAGCTGGTAGTATTTTGATGCACCACTTAATAAATACTAAAAACTGAACTTCTTTTGTTTAAAGGTCAATAACCGTAATTTTTATAAATGGAAATACAAGAACAGGATAAACCTGGGCCTGATCTGATATATGAACCAAACAATTTCAGTCAAACTTGCATTCGGAGTAGTAATTTTTTCTGTACTCTCCTCGCTCATAATTGCATCAATTATTGCGGCAGCAGGAACCGTACAGCCAAACGAGCATAGCCAAAATACATACAACTATATTGCTCTTTTTGTTGGTCAGGGCTTTATGATAATTCCACTTCTGCTATTTTTAATTAGCAGAAATGAACCAATTATAGAAAGCTTAAGATTAAATTCAATATCATTATCAACGCTCATTAGTGCAATATGTATTTCCATGGGCTTAATCCCTGTTGTAGATGAGATGGATCGAATTCTTTCTTTTGTTTTTGGGGCTGAAGAAGAATTAGCTCAATTAACCGATATTCTAATTATTGATTACTCATTTATAGGGATCCTTTTATCTACCACTATTGTTGTATTAGCGCCCTTTGGAGAAGAACTTTTATTTCGTGGTTTTTTACAAAAAAAATTAGAAGAGTCATGGAAGGATATTACAAGGGCTGTATTAGTTACAAGTTTGTTTTTTGCATTTATACATATGAACCCGGTTTGGATAATACAAATATATCTTCTAGGCGTTATTCTCGGTTATCTTGCTTGGAAAACGGGGTCTATTCTAACCAGCCTAGTGCTCCATAGTTTAAATAATGGGGCAGCGTTAGTTTTAACTAATTATTCTGAATCAATAAATCCTTATTATCTTTGGAACAATCATGTTTCTCCTATATTTCTTGTATTAGCAATATGTAGTTTATCATTTGGTTTTTATAATTTAAATAAATCGGTGCAGGTATAGCTATGAGACAAAAAATGATAAGTAATGAAATCAACCTGCTCCGAGATACATTTCAGAGGTTAATAAGGAGAAAGGCGAATACAAATCTAGGTAAGCTTATAGATAAAACTCATCCTGCTGATTTAGCATTGCTGTTTAGATTTTTTAACGAAGTTGAACAAAATAAACTTTTTTCTATTATGAAGCCAAACGATCATACGGGTGAATTCTTGGGGGAGTTAGATGAGTCTATAATTAAAAGACTTATAGAAAACGAATCTGCGGAGCATGTTGCTGAATTAATTCAATTCACTACTTCAAATGATAAAACATCTATTCTAAATATCCTTGATGAAGAATATTCACAAGCTATTTTAGATCTATTGCAAAGCGAAGAGCTAGAAGAGCTGGAAGAAATTATGGGGTATCCTGATGACAGCGCTGGCTCATTAATGTATACAGATGTCTTTACTCTACATGAAAATACTATAGCTAAAGAAGCTATTAATGCCCTTCAAGATCATGAATCTTCTGAAATGGTCTTTTATCTATATGTGATTGATGACGATAATATACTTGTTGGTATTATATCTTTAAGGGATCTTGTAACTACTCCACAAAACACAAGATTAAAAGATATGATGACACGTTCATTGCAGTCTGTACGTCCTGAAACAGATCAGGAAGAGGTAGCTCGAATAGTTTCCCAATATAATTTTCTCGCGGTTCCTGTTGTGGACGCTGAAGGACAGTTGCTTGGAATAGTCACAGTAGATGAAATTGTTGATGTTATTAGAGAAGAAGCAACTGAAGACTTTTTTCAAATGGCTGGAGCAGGTAAAGACAGGGAAATCCTCATGAAATCTTCTTGGGACAATGCAAAAAGTAGATTTCCTTGGTTGTTTGCAAGTTGGATTGGTGGAGTTTGTGCGGCTGCAATAATTGGCTTTTTTGATAATACATTACAAAACACACTCGCTCTTGCTGCATTTATACCTGTTATAATTGGAATGGGTGGAAATATTGGGACCCAAACATCAACTTTGGTTGTGCGCGGTTTAGCAACGGGAAGAGTAAATGTAGGTAATAATCTAACTATAATTTTAAAAGAGATTCGAGTTGGTGTTATTCTTGGTATTCTGTATGGATTAATGCTTGGATTATTTGCCATAGTAAGATTTTTAGATATATCACCATACCTAGGATTAGTTGTGGGGCTTGGAATAGCTGGGTCAATGCTTATTGCTACCGCATTTGGATCTTTAGTGCCTCTTTTATTACAAAGACTTGATGTTGACCCTGCTATTGCAACAGGCCCCTTTGTTACAACGAGTATTGATATTTTGGGGGTATCACTCTATTTAGGCATAGCTAATTATTTCCTAATATCTTAAAGTGGAACTAATCTACTTTTTTTGCGGAAGTATATGCTTGTATTCGTTATTTACAATTTATTTTACTTTAGGCTTACATCGATTAAAATTATTTAAAACGGAATCTTCTCTTCCTACAATCTCAATTATTGTCGCAGTTCGAAATGAGGAATCTAATTTACAGTTATTACTAAAAAGTCTTGTTGAACAAGACTACCCTAAAGAAAAAATGGAGATTGTTGTTGTAAATGATCGATCTACAGATAACAGTTGGGAAATAATTAATGGTTTTTCAGAATTGTATCCTTTTGTAAAAGGAATAAAATTAGATGATAAAAACAATGAAATGACACCAAAGAAATATGCGTTAACGTGTGGTATAAATAATACAGATGGGAAAGTAATTTTATCTACTGATGGAGATTGTATAGTGCCAAAGGGGTGGTCGATTAGCATGGTAAGTGCATTCAAAGAAAACACAGGGATTGTTGTTGGAAGGTCTTCAATTAATCTATCAACCTCATCCTTTTTTAATAAATACCAGTCCCTTGATTTTCTAGGTATTATGTCAGCAAACGCTGGAGCAATAGGGTGGAAAAATGGATGGTCTGGATCTGGACAAAATATTGCGTACACAAGAAAGGCATTTGAAAAAATAGGGGGGTTTTTACCCGTTGCAGAAGCAATTTCTGGTGATGATATGTATTTAGTGCAGTCTATATCAAAACACTATGACGTACAGTTTAATATTGATCCAAAAAGCTTTATTTACACTGAACCTGTCCAATCAATAAAAGATTTTATGAGCCAAAGAATACGTTGGGCCTCAAACTCTCGATCTTTATGGAGATCAAATATTTTCTTTCTAACTTTTTTAGTTGTCGCTTATATATCAAATTCTATATTTATTGCTAGCCTGTGGGATGATACATTGCTATCAATAATACCCTTTATATTCATAATTAAAATAATTAGTGATGGCTTAGTGCTTTATACGGGTTCATTAAAACTGAATGTTTCGTTTGATAAGTTTCATTTTTTTATTTGGAGCATATTACAACCTATATATATACCACTAACGGGTATCCTTGGCTTATTTAGATGGTTTAAATGGAAGGAATAATATGTTAATGAAAGTGCATAAAGTTTTCATAGCTATATTATTTTGTAATGCATTTATACTTGCTCAAGAATATAATATTTCATTATGGTCAATTCCTGTTACTCGAGTAGAAATGAATAATAAACTGGGTGAAATTCATTTTAATACTGAGTCTGTTGGAATAGTAGATTATATATGGCCACACAAAAATAGTTATTCTACATTTTACAATACAGAAAACTTTGGGTTACTAAAATATAATAAAAAAATTAAACAGGGGGATTTTAAACAAGAACTTTCCTGGGAATATAATTCATCAGACTCAACATTAATTCATGATGATAATAAAATTGATACCATAGATTCTATTCAAACTATATTTACAATGATAGCAAGAGTCATGCAAGAGCCATATGGTTTTTTAGATACTAAATGGTTTCCTATAGATCATGAATCATGCTCATATGAAGGAAGATATTTATGGTCTGATACAATACGGGTCTATGCGTTAAATGAAGAAATCCTTTGCGATCATTATCGACTAGATTTAAAAAAAGTTGACCAAAGTAAATGTGGCCTTGATGGGTCTGATTATTTTATGGAAAATATTATTGATGAGAGTAGCGTTAGACAAATTTGGGTGGAAAAAAACAATAATAAACGTATTATCAAAGCATCGGTAAAGGTATACGGTTTTCCTATAGAGGCAATAATAGTTAAATGAGTGAAAAGAAAAGATTTTTTAAACAATACAAGTTTCATTTGGTTCTCTGGTTATTAATTGCATCAGGAATTATTCTTGCCCTACAATACGGAATTGATCAAAAGCTTGTAGTTTTTTCAACAGTGATATTAGGAATATTCACACAAGTTTTTGCAGGCTTAGGAGCTTTAATTGCCATGGTGCCAATAATTGGCCCTTTTCTTGTTAAAATAATTACTATACCTTTTTTTTGGTTAATTAATGCTCTTGGCCATGGGGTAAGTATTGTGGCAATTAGAAAAGGGTATTCAAAAGAGCTTGTTAAGTCTCGCGTTCTCACTGTTGCAATACTTGTTGGCATTGTAATTGGATATATAATGGGAAATCTAATTCCATTAAATTAATCATTATGAATATCTTAATTATTCAAGGGCCAAACATTAATCTTATAGGATTGAGATCCGCAAAAATTGGTGAAAAAGCCACCTTAGACAAAGTAAATCAAGGTTTACGTAAACAAGCAAATAAAAGGCCTGAAGAAATCACTTTAAAAATTTTACAAACACATAAAGTTGAAAAGGCAATGACCCTAATACATCGTAATCGTAATTGGGCAAATGGGATTATCATTGCGCCAATGGCATGGGCAAGATATGAATATTCTTTAAAAGAATGTCTTGATACAGTTTCATTGCCAACATTTGAAGTGTTCTTAACGTCTGAATATGAATTTGAAGGGAATAAGAAGTCTTCTATATTGAGTTCAATATGCATTCAAACTTTATCTGGTCATCCGCTATCTGTATTCACTGATGCATTAAGCTTGCTAGCAAATCATTTATCTGAATGATAAAATTTCAACAATCTATAAGCATAGTTGTTTTATACGTATTTATAAGTTGTACATCATCTCCCAATATTTCAACGCAATCAAAAAATAATACTGTTGGTGAATCATCAATAAATAAAATTTCTATTTTAACATATTCTGAAGACGGTCTATCTGCGACTATTACGATCCCTAAAGGGCTTAACTCTATTGAGCAAACTTTACATCAATTATTGAAAAAAGATAATTCACAAGTAATCGATCAATATTTAGATGGCGTTATTGATAAAAGCATCGCTTCCGAAATGAAGGAGGCCATTATCAATTCTTTGCCAGAAGCCGCCTTAGAGTTTAGAATAAACAATTTTTCATCTAAACCTACTTCTAATATTTTATACTTAGAACTTGATAAAAATCAAATTGAAGAAACTGTTTTTAATATGTTTAAGAAATATTCTTCTTCGGAATCAATTCCAATCCTTCCATTGTTTTCAGTTTCTACAAACCCACCTACGTTGAATGAGTTAAAAAATATAACATTGCTTATTCCTTGTCTTGATACGAAAGTTCCCGATCAACAATTACTCCTTCCAAACGCCCCAAGAGCATATAGAAATGGAACACATCGTGGTATTGATTTTTATGTGAACTGGGGGTCTTCTGTTAGAGCAGTTGCTGATGGGGTAATTATACGTGCTGACCATAACTATCAAGAGATGAGTGCAGATTTTAGATTAGATTTATTAAATGATACAAAAATTCTTGGAAGGACACCTTCTGATGTTTTTGAACACCTTTTATTAGGACAGGCAATCTATATCGATCATGGCTTTGATCTTGTTTCAGGATATCGCGTAGTTACTATATATGCACATTTATCACATATACGCTCAGATATACAGATTGGGACAATTGTAAGACGAGGTCAAGAAATAGGCAAATCAGGTAATTCTGGCACAAAAGACAGCACCCTTAAGAAAAAAACTGGGGCTCATCTGCATTGGGAAATGATTTTACAAAATAAAACAGGGGAATACTATCTTGGGCAAGGAGAACCTTTTGACACACTGTATCCCTTTTTAAGCAATCTATTTATTGATAATTAACCTATTTATTTCGCGTGGTTAATGAATTTCTAAATTATACTTTATTGCTAATCGATTTAAAATAATATTATCCGTCAAAGAAGAATCTTTATTTATTTCCTGAATGATATATTGTTTTAATAAATGATTTTCTTGCATTTTTCTGATAGAATTATGTGTTTTATGATAGTTAAATAGTTTTTTGTTTTCATCAAACCACATTATAGCACTATATCTGTATAAAATATCTTTTAGTGTATTATATAAGAAATATGCTTTAAGTAAATATGAGTTTTTATATTTACCTTGCCTTTGAGCCTGATTAATAAACCATGAAATAGTTAAATTTTTACCATTTATTTTTGCAATAGGTCTTTGGTAATTTGTTTTATCAAGGCTATTAATTGATATCCCATTAGGAATTTCAAACAAACCAATACTATCTGCATTTTGCCAGAGGGTATCTATCTTATCAATGTAAATTTCCCCTCCGAAATTTTTAAACCATTGTTCAGCAAATGAGTCTGTGTGTTGATCTAAAAATCCGTACCTGCCACCTTTAATTTCTTTCTTTATCTCCTTCTTTCTATTTATTTTTTGAGGTACATCCAAATTTTCTTTCTTTATAGTTTTAAACACATGATATCCAAATTTCGTTCCTATTGGACCTATTATATCCCCTGGGCTTGATTTCCAAATTACATCACTAAACTCTTTAGGCAACTTTCCATAGGGGTAGGGTCCTATTACACCATTTTTTATCTTAATGGAAGGATGCTCCACATAAATACTAACCGCTTCATCAAATGTAATATTTTTAGATTTTATACGCTCAAGTATTTTATTTGCAATAGCATATGCCTCTTTTTGCGATCTATCTTGATGTTGTGAATATGATAATCGGTGAGTCACCACAATATCTTGAATAGTATATTTTGCTAATTCAGATGAGGATATAAAATCAATAATGCTATCATTTAACTCATAGTTATTCACTAAATAATCCATTACGTGCTTTAATTTTTGATCATTCGATATTCTATGAATATCATTAACAATGTTCTGATTATCAAATAGGTCTTCATGATAATCAAAGACAATTTTTTTATATACAAAACCATTGATAGTCTTTAAATAAGAATCAGATGCTATAATCTTGTTAAATCTATTGCTACCAATTCTAGCAATTAATTCAGATTTGGTAAGTTGACCGCCTGTGTACTTTGCAAGCGCTTTATCATCATTGCTTTTAGTGCAATGATGGAAGTTTATTGCAATAAAAATTAGAAATATTTTTGTGGAGATTTTCTTCATTTTATAATAAAAAAGGGCGACAATAAATTAATATGGTCGCCCTTTTTTCAGTATTGTTTTAGGGTATTATTTCAACAACATCATTTTACCAGTCTTTACTTGACCAGCAACATCAACTTGATAGAAATAAACACCTGAAGCAACGTTATAACCATTACTGGTTAAACCGTTCCAACGTACAGAGTG